>Ga0256405_10000115_pt1 | contig 249763 bp, 211 predicted proteins | sample RumenRJG_02DNA_FD_189096 | JGI IMG/M metagenome (GOLD analysis project Ga0256405, IMG submission 189096) | Bovine rumen microbial communities from Lethbridge, Alberta, Canada - RJG_02 | ecosystem: Host-associated > Mammals > Digestive system > Stomach > Rumen | place: Canada: Alberta...
CAAAAACAAAGGATAAGAGAGAATCATTCAACTTCTGCCAGGGATTAGAATTAAGGTACTCAACAGGCATTCAACCTATGGCAGGGTTAAGGTAAAAACCATTCAACTTTTTCTAGGGTAGTACAAAATGTAACAATGTAACTTTGTAACATTGTAACATTAAGCACTTACAGATAAGTGAACAAAACTATGATATGGCCATGACAAATGACAGATGACAGTTTTAGAAAAAGAAAAGGAATTAAAAGATTATTATTATATATATAATAATAATACTCTCTATACTCTCAAATCCAAGAAACTGTCATCTGTCATCTGTCACAGACCTTAATGTTACAATGTTACATTGTTACAAAGTTACAAATTCGGCAAACAAATAAAGATAGGTCAAAATTTGGAGGATTCAGAATATTGTCGTATCTTTGCCAAAAAAATCAGAAACAAGCCGAAAACAACAGAACAATGAGAGCAGTCGTACAGAGAGTCAGCCACGCCAGCGTCACCATCGAGGGAACCGTCAAAAGCCAGATCGGACAGGGGTTCCTCGTCCTCTTGGGCATCTGTGATGAGGATACGGAAGAAGACCTTGACTGGCTGGTGAAGAAGATCGCAGGCCTGCGCGTGTTCGATGACGAGCAGCACGTGATGAACCGCTCCATCATGGATATGTGCCGATTCGACGCCAATGGAGAACCAACAGGCGAGACCACGACAGGCGAAATCCTCGTCATATCGCAGTTCACGCTCTACGCCAGCTATAAGAAAGGCAACCGTCCGAGCTGGTTCCGCGCAGGCTCTCACGAGCACTCCATCCCACTCTACGAGGCCTTCTGCAGCCGTCTCTCAGAGGCTATCGGCAAGCCTGTAGGCACAGGAGAATTCGGCGCCGACATGAAGGTAGAACTGCTCAACGACGGTCCCGTAACCATCTGCATGGACACCAAAAACAAAGAATAAAAAATGAAGAAATACTTAAGAGAAATCGAGGTATCAGGTCTGATACTGGTGATTATAGGCATCGTCAGCTCCTACGTCTGGGGCACAAATTTCGGCATGTGGCCCTGTGCGGTAGGTATGCTGCTGTGGCTCGTCAGCTTTCTCTACAAGGCGTTCCACTGGAACGAATACGAGCGCGAGAACCGTCAGAACATCATGATCCTGATGCTCGCCATTGTGATACTCATCATCCAAATGCTACTCAGAAGATGACCATCAAGGAAGCACAAGAGGCCGTTGACCGCTGGATACGGGAGTACGGCGTGAGATACTTCTCCGAACTGACCAACATGACAGTACTGACGGAGGAAGTAGGTGAACTGGCCCGAATCATGGCTCGCAGATACGGCGATCAGTCGTGGAAAGCCAGCGATCCACAAGGCGAAGATAACGGCAAGACAGCGATGGGAGAAGAGATGGCCGACGTGCTCTGGGTGCTGCTCTGTCTGGCCAATCAGACAGGCATAGACCTCACAGAAGAGCTCCAGAAAAGCATCGAAAAGAAGACCAACCGTGACTCCTTAAGACATATTCATAACAAGAAACTTTTAGCATAAAACAAATAAGATTATGGCAGAACAACCCAAGGAAAAGGGCCGCATCGAAGAGGCTCTGAGTAAGTACAACCTCGACATCTCTGACGAAGAAGTAAAAGCAGCAGTCAAGAAGATTATTGCTGAAAAAGTACATGAGAACGATACCCCAGAAGTGAAGCAATTCCTAATGGGAAGTGTGGAACTGACGACGCTGAAAACCACCGATTCAGACGAGTCGGTAATGGCCTTTACTGAGCGCGTAAACCAGTTCGACGAACAGTACCCTAACCTACCCCATGTAGCCACCATCTGCGTCTATCCCCGTTTTGCTCGTACAGTCGCAGAGACCTTAGAGGTTGAAGGTGTGGAGATTGCTTGTGTCAGCGGTTCTTTCCCATCGTCTCAGGCTCTAATTGAGGTAAAGACAGTAGAGACAGCACTCGCCCTCAAAGACGGCGCTACAGAGATAGATATGGTCATGTCTGTAGGTGCTTTCCTTTCAGGCGACTACGAGACCGTCTGTGACGAGATCCAGCAGATGAAGGAGACCTGCGGCGAACATAAGATGAAAGTGATCCTCGAAACAGGTTGTCTGAAGACCGCCAGCAACATCAAGACAGCTTCAATCCTAGCGATGTATAGTGGTGCCGACTATATCAAGACCTCTACAGGCAAGCTGGAGCCGGCAGCCACACCAGAGGCAGCCTACGTGATGTGCCAGGCCATCAAGGAATACTACGATGAAACGGGCATTCAGATCGGTTTTAAGCCCGCTGGAGGCCTTAACTCAGTGATGGACGCACTGATATACTACACCATCGTAAAAGAGGTTCTGGGCGAAAAATGGCTCACTAATCAGTGGTTACGACTCGGTACTTCACGATTGGCGAATATGCTACTCAGCGAAGTGACAGGCGAAGAAGTAAAATTCTTCTAACCAGTAAAAATAAAGGGGATGCAGCTGCATCCCCTCTTTTCGTATCATAGTTTCCTTTGTATCGCATATTCAAGATAAGCAGAGAAAGCATCTTTCAGCTGCGAATCCTTCACATACGCATCAATAAACCTTTGTTCATCAACGGCAATCTCGTCCATCTTCTTCTGCGCATATTCGATACCACCATATTCTTTCGTGAACTCAACAAGAACGGCAATTTCATCGGCATTGATGGTACCTGCCTTAACCTTCATTGCCAAAGGCATCATCGACTCATAGGGCGAATGTTGAAGCGCATAGATAACAGGTAACGTCAGCTTGCCATCAGCCATATCAGCACCAGTAGGTTTGCCAATCTCATCCGACTCAAAATAATCGAAGATATCATCACGAATCTGGAAGATCATACCAAGGTTATGGCCGAACTTCTTGGCTGCCTGAACATCTATATCCGAAGCACCAACAGACAAGGCGCCAATCCCTGCACAAGCCTCGAAAAGAGAAGCAGTCTTCTTATCAATCACCTGATAATAAGCTTCTTCTGAGATTTCCTTATTGTTGACATTCTGTAACTGTAGAAGTTCTCCTGCAGCTAGCGTTCTACCTAAATTTGAAAGAACCTGAATAATCTTCTGATTCCCAGTACAAGATGCATTCAAAAGACAGGTAGAAAGAATATAGTCACCTACAAGAACAGCAACCTTATTATTAAATGCTGCATTCAGTGAAGACTGACCGCGACGCTCATTACTTTCATCAACGACATCATCGTGCGTAAGACTGGCCGTATGGAGCAATTCCAGTGCAACAGCAGAATGAAGAGTCGAATCGGAAACCAATCCATAGTTCTTAGCCATAAGTAACGTAAGCATGGGACGCATCTGCTTTCCTGAGCGCTGACGAAGATGAGACAACGCTTCAGACAACAAGCCATCTTCATGCGACATAACGTCATTGAAAAGATTCTTGAAATCCAAGAATTCTTTTTCAATCGGTGTTTTTATTCTCACTAAATAGTCCATTGCGAAGAAATTTGGCACAAAAATAAGAAAAAATTGGGTAATTAGATAATTTTTTAGTAATTTTGAGCAGAAAATTAAGAAAGTTATGCAGAAATTATTTCTTTTAGACGCGTACGCACTAATTTATAGGTCATATTACGCCTTCATCAAAAACCCGAGAATCAACTCCAAAGGACTGAATACATCAGCCATCATCGGCTTTTGTAATACATTGAATGAGGTGCTGCAGAAAGAACAACCCACGCACATCGGTGTGGCATTCGATCCACATGGTCCTACTTTCCGCAGTGAGGCGTTCCCCGAATATAAAGCCCAGCGAGAAGAGACACCTGAAGATATCCGTAAGGCAGTGCCTATCATCAAGGATATCCTAAAGGCCTACAATATCCCCATCCTGCAGGCTGACGGCTACGAAGCGGATGATGTCATCGGCACGCTCGCCAGAAAAGCTGATTCCATCGGTATCAGGACATATATGCTTACACCAGATAAAGACTATGGACAACTTGTGACTGAAAATGTAAGTATCTACCGGCCGCGACATGGCGGTGGTTACGAAGTGATGGGTCCAAAGGAAGTCACAGAGAAATATGGTATCGGTAGTACCTCTCAGGTGATTGACCTCCTGGCCTTGATGGGCGACTCAGCAGATAACTTCCCTGGCTGTCCTGGTGTCGGCGAGAAGACTGCCGTGAAACTCATCAATGACTTCGGAAGTGTTGAAGGACTCATCCAGCGCTCAAGTGAGATCAAAGGAAAACTAAGAGAGAAAGTTGAATCGCACGTGGAAGACATCAAGATGAGTTACTTCCTGGCAACCATTAAAACTGATGTACCTATCGAGCTTGATATGGATGCTCTCCAACTGGTGGAGCCCAACGAGGAAGAATTAGGCAAACTCTTCACTGAACTTGAGTTCAAGAGCCTGGCAGATAGAATCCTTAAAAAACCTCAAAAAAAGCAAATACCTGCTAATGGGCAACTCGATCTCTTTGCAGAATTACCAGCCGATGGGACGAATTTAGGCGAAAATTCAAGTTTTGAGAGCCTTAAAACGACGCCTCATAACTACAAACTTATTGAAAATGAGGAAGATTTAAAGAAATTACATGATTATTTCTTGACAAATGAAATTTTAAGTCTAGACACTGAAACGACTTCAACAAACCCCATCGACGCAGAATTGGTAGGTTTGAGCTTCGCTGTGAAGGAATTCGAGGCCTTTTATGTGCCCATTCCGGCAAAACGTGAAGAAGCGTTGCAAATTGTTAATATCTTTAAAGACGTCTATGAAGACCCCAAGATTTTAAAAATCGGACAAAACCTGAAGTATGATCTTGAGGTGCTTCGTAACTATGACATCGAACTGAAGGGAAAGATGTGGGACACGATGATTGCCCACTACCTCATCCAACCAGAACTTCATCATAATATGGACTACATGGCCGAAATCTATCTGAACTACCAGACCATCCATATCGATGAACTCATCGGACCAAAGGGAAAAGGCCAGAAATCGATGCGCGACCTCCTACCCTCTCAGGTTTATGAATATGCAGCAGAAGACGCTGATATCACCCTCAGACTGAAAAACAAGCTGGAACCCGAATTAAAGAAATTCGGATGCGAAGACTTGTTCTACGACATCGAGATGCCCCTAATGCCCGTTTTAGCAGAAATGGAGATGAACGGTGTATGTCTGGATACAGAATCGCTGAAAGAAACGTCAAAAGTTCTTACTGGCAGAATGAATGAACTCGAGAGTCGTATCTATGAGTTAGCAGGAGGACAGTTTAATATCGCCTCACCCAAGCAGGTGGGAGAGATCCTGTTTGATAAGCTGAAGATCGTAGAGAAGGCCAAGAAAACCAAGACAGGTCAATACGTCACTTCGGAAGAAACACTCCAACAGCTAAAGAACAAACATGAAATCGTAGCCGACATCTTGGAACACAGAGGTTTAAAGAAACTGATCGGTACCTATATCGACGCTCTGCCAAAGCTGATTAATCCACGCACAGGCCATATACACACCTCATTCAATCAGACCATCACTGCTACAGGCCGTCTGTCATCATCAGATCCGAACCTACAGAATATTCCTATTCGAGGAGAAGATGGTAAGGAGATTCGAAAGGCATTCATACCAGAGCCAGGTTGTCTGTTCTTTTCAGCAGACTATAGTCAGATAGAATTGCGCGTAATGGCACATCTATCGAAGGATGAAAATATGATAGAAGTGTTCCGTGAGGGTAAAGACCTCCATGCGGCTACTGCTGCCAATATCTATAAGAAGGATATCTCGGAAGTGACACGTGACGAACGAACCAAATCCAAAAGAGCCAATTTCGGTATCATTTACGGTATTACCGTCTTCGGACTTGCAGAGCGTCTGGACATCCCTCGCGACGAAGCCAAGATGCTGATAGACGGCTATTTCGCCACCTTCCCACAGGTACACGACTATATGGAGAAATCCAAGGAGATAGCACGTCTGAATGGCTACGTCACTACCCTCTTCGGCCGCCGCCGTTATCTGCCTGATATCAATTCGCACAATGCCACTGTGAGAGGTTTCGCAGAGCGTAACGCCATCAATGCCCCCATTCAAGGCACTGCTGCCGATATCATTAAGGTGGCGATGATCCATATCTTCAATCGTTTCAAGGCAGAAGGCATCAAGAGTAAGATGATTCTGCAGGTACACGACGAATTGAACTTCTCCGTCTATCCTGAGGAGAAAGAAATGGTTGAAAAAATCGTGCTTGAAGAGATGCAAGGTGCCTTCGATCTCGCAGTACCACTCGTAGCAGACTCTGGCTTCGGAAAGAACTGGCTCGAGGCTCACTAATAACGAATAAGCAGGCTCTTAGAAGAAGATGCCTGCTTATTCGTTTATTTCACTTTCCAGATATTCAGGACAATTCCTTTGAACTGTTGGGAGAAATCGGGAGTACAAAGGAAGAGTGCATTGTTCAACCAGGCGTATTGACTATCGGCAGGAGCCTCAAACTGAGGAGCAGCCTTGAAGTAGAAACTCGGATTACCATTGGTGTCTTTACCGTCATAGATGATACCCCGATTACGAACGTGGATATACACCCCATCGTCTGTCTTGATGCTATAGATAGCCTCCAATTCAGTACGATTCAGAGCCTTATTCGCTAACTGATAATCAGCTCCGCCATTCACGATCGTACCTTTGATATTCGGTCCTTCGAAAGTGCCACCTGTAATGGGAATCACGATACGCTGACCATGCTGGGTCTCACCACAACTATAGGTCTCGCCAAGCGTAACCTTCAGTTGGAAGGCAAACTCTAACTGGGGCATGTCTTTGGGCTCAGCGATCTGAGCTTTGGCATTCATAGTAAATGCCAACAATACAACGATAACGATAGCTATTTTCTTCATACGCTCATTACAAGTCGAAACCATAACCGACGGTGAAGGTAAAGCCACCGTTACGTGCCTTGATAAGATCGGAATTCTCTGTGACACCAAATACGTAGCGGGCATCAATCACGACGTTGGAGAACTCATAAGATATACCTACAGGAATGGAGAAATCAAATTTCTTAAACATATCCGACGCATCTCGATCAGTCTCTTCTGTCGCAATGACTTTAGCCTGACCATCCTTCTGTTTTTCGGAGGTGATTTTAGACTGCATGAACTTGGCCTTCAGCAGAAATCCTGGCTGAATGCCAGCCTTGATCTTCAGACCCTCCATGATCTCATAACCCGTCATCAGAGGTATTTCCAGATAATGGAGCGTGTACTGAATACCAGATACCTTCTCAATTAGACCAGCATCCTCGTAAGTATAATCATTGTATTTGGTACCACGATTAGAGTACATCACTCCCGCCGTAAATGAGGCTACGCCATGCTCATAGGCCACTTCGAGACCACCCGTCATACCCTGTTTGTAGCGAGCTGTATATTCAGACAACTCCCTGTCGCCTGAGTAGAATTTATCATTAGGAAACTTCGCGAGAGTGAATCCAATCTTCGGATAGAGCCTCCAGTAGGAATCCACCTGCGCCTGAATTGTCAGCGACAGGAAAAACAAGGATAAAACAAATAATAATTTCTTCATAACAGCAACCATTTTCATACTAATGAACGAGTGCAAAGATAATATATTGTCTGCTGAAAATGAAATAAATCGCGAATTATTTTGGATTTCGGCCGATTTGCCGTACCTTTGCACCCAGATAATAAACGTTTATAGAATAAAATGGCATTAAAATGTGGTATTGTGGGACTGCCAAACGTGGGCAAGTCCACATTGTTCAATTGTTTGTCGAGTGCAAAAGCACAGGCAGCAAATTTCCCCTTTTGTACGATTGAGCCGAATGTCGGTGTGATAACCGTACCTGATGAGAGACTGACAAAATTAGCAGAGATAGTTCATCCTGGTCGCATCGTACCTGCTACCTGTGAGATTGTAGATATTGCAGGCCTTGTGAAAGGTGCCTCGAAAGGCGAAGGATTAGGCAACAAGTTCTTGGGAAATATCCGTGAGACAGATGCTATCATCCATGTGCTTCGCTGCTTTGAGGATGAGAACATCACCCACGTCGATGGCACAATCGACCCTATTCGTGACAAAGAGATCATCGATACTGAGCTACAGCTGAAAGACCTCGAGACCATTGAGAGTCGCCTGGCAAAGACAGAGAAGGCTGCCGCTGCTGGCAATAAGGACGCAAAGGTCGAAGTCGCTGTGCTCCATGCTTACAAAGAGGCTTTGGATCAGGGCAAGAATGCCCGTATCGTGGAGTTCGAATCGAAGGAGGAACAGGACTGCGCCAAGAACCTTTTCCTGCTTACCTCTAAGCCTGTGCTCTATGTCTGCAACGTCGGCGAGGCTGATGCCAAAAACGGTAACGACTTTACCCAAAAAGTAGAGGCATTGGCGAAGGAGGAAGGTGCAGAAACAATGATTATCGCTGCAAAGACAGAAGAGGATATCGCTGAACTCGAAAGCTACGAGGACAAGCAGATGTTCCTCGAAGAACTGGGCTTGGAGGAGAGCGGTGTGAACCGTCTGATCAAGAAAGCCTATGCCCTGCTGAACCTTGAGACATTCATCACCGCAGGCGAGATGGAGGTGAAGGCCTGGACCTATAAGAAAGGCTGGAAGGCTCCCCAGTGCGCTGGTGTCATCCATACCGACTTTGAAAAGGGATTCATTCGCGCTGAGGTCATCAAATATGAAGACTACCTGCAGTATGGCTCCGAAGCCGCTGTCCGCGAGGCAGGCAAACTGGCCGTCGAGGGTAAGGACTACGTCGTACAGGACGGCGATATCATGCACTTCCGCTTTAACGTATAGACCATGATAGATCTGATTAGCTATATTGTCTGGAATCCAGACTTGGAGGCTTTCCGTCTGGGCCCGATTTCCATCCGCTGGTATGGTCTGATGTGGGTTATCGGCTTTGCTATAGCCTATCTGACCGTACAGCGCCTTTACAAGGAACAAAAGATCAAGGACGAGCTTTTCGATCCCCTTTTCTTCTATTGTTTCATAGGTATTCTCATCGGCGCCCGCCTAGGCCATTGCATCTTCTATCAGCCACAGGATTTCCTGACTTCCTGGCAAGGCATCGTGGAGATGATACTGCCCATTCGTTTTGGCAATGATGGCAGTTGGCTGGGTGAGACATTTGGTTTCTTCGTGACAGGCTATGCCGGTCTGGCCTCGCATGGTGGTACCTTAGGTTTGATGATAGCACTTTGGCTCTATGTGAAGAAGACAAAACTGAGCATCTGGACCGTACTCGACAATATAGCCATCGCTACAGGTAGCATGGCCTGCTGCATCCGTCTGGGAAACCTCATGAATTCGGAGATTATCGGTAAGATCACTGATGTGCCTTGGGCCTTTATTTTCGAGAATGTTGATAAGGTGCCTCGCCATCCTGGACAGCTCTACGAAGCTATCGCCTATGCCCTACTCTTCTGCATCATGTGGGTACTCCACAAGAAGATGCCCGAGAAGATCGGCACAGGCTGGTACTTCGGCTTCTGCCTGACATATATCTTCGCTTTCCGTTTCTTCATCGAATACACGAAAGAGGTTCAGGAAGCCTTCGAAGCCTCTCTCCCACTCGACATGGGACAGATACTCAGTATTCCTTTCGTAATACTTGGAGGCTACTGTATGATGAGGGCAAAGAAATGCCAATAATATTTATACAAATGAACGAAAATCAGAACCAAACAGTACTCAATCCTTACTCAATCTGTGACAGATTGATTCTGGTTTCTCTTTTCTTCATCTTTGTTACAGTTGCACAAGCACAAAGGGTGGCTCATGATTTTGATAATCATGGGTATCGACTTATAGATACAAATATTACAACCGTTCTTACACCAAAAGGTACTATCTTCCCTATAAGTATCAGTTTGAATTATTATCAAGGATTCAGTAATCCATATTTTATTCGTCTCTATTCTCGTTACGAACTTTCAAAAACCGACGAACTGGTTCTTACATTATCTGATAGTAAAGAAATACATTTATATGCGTACCAAGACAACATTATGCATAGCCATCTTGGCCTCCTTCCCAAAAAGGTGGCCATCTATGACGTAGTGTATCAACTTGATGAACAACAGCTGAATGATTTGCTATCTTTTTCTATCATCAACGTAAAAATAGGTTCTGGGAATGAATGGCACATCAAGAATTATAAGAATAATAAGATTGGAAAATGGCTGAAGTCAAACTATAAAGCTATATGTAAGAGATTAGCAAAATAACACAAATAGGGGGCTGAACCTCGCTCGCCTCCGTCTTTCTCCCAGGCAGTTATCTTATCGAACCTTTTGTAGATGCACTGCTTTGGAAGAGGTCAATTTCGAACAGGCTCGCGGGCTCACAACCACGAATTGCTCCTTCAAATGAGCAATATTTACCAAAAACTGCTCCTTCAAATGAGCAATATCCGATAAAAAACTTGCAAATAAAAATAATTATTCATATCTTTGTGGCCTCAAATCAATCTAAAAGCGGAATATGGAGATAGAAAGTTTGTATCAGATATCAGAACGGCTCGTAGGAGAAGTAAGTCTTGAACTACATCGTTACTTCTACAATAAACTTGAGTGGGAATTGCCTATGATATGCATTAAGGGAGCAAAAGGCATAGGTAAGTCAACCGCATTCTGGCAGATTATGAAAGAAAACCTCAAAAACAATGAAGCGATTTACGCCTCGTTGGATAATATCTGGTTTTCTGAGCATCGCCTGACTGAACTTGCAGATTACCATTATCAGCATGGCGGTACGCATCTTTTCCTGGATGAAGTCCATAGATATCCTTATAAGAACTGGATGCAGGAACTTAAGAACATCAACGACTCCTATCCTCATCTTCATATATGCTTTACAGGCTCTTCACTTCTGAAGATTGACCACTCCGTTGCCGACTTGTCCCGACGCTGCATCTTCTATAATGCTCAGGGACTGTCGTTCAGGGAATATCTGAAATTCGAGCATATCGGTGATTTCCCTATCATATCCTTGCAGGACCTGATTGACCATCATCTCGAATTTGCCAGACAGATTGTGGCGAAGATAAAACCATTACAGCACTTCAACGATTATCTACGAAAAGGTTATTACCCTTACTACAAACTGCATCCTAACACGTACTATGCAGCCATCCAGCAGACAGTTTCTGCCATCATTGATGATGACCTCAGGTCGGTAGAAGAAATAGAATCAGTTACCGTGAGGAAAGTGAAGCGACTGATGTCTATTCTCTCGCAGATGGCACCTTTCTCGCCTAACATCACAAAACTTGGGCAGGCCATAGAAGCCACCCGCAACCAGACTGCGGCTATCCTTCAGACCCTCGAGAAGGCGGCTCTGATAAACAATCTCTACAAAGATAAGGATGATATGAGTCAGTTGACTAAACCAGAAAAAGTCTATCTGGAGAACACCAATCTGATGCATGCACTCACCACACACGTCGAAGAAGGGAATGACAGAGAGACCTTCTTTGCCAACCAACTGAAAGAAGGACATCAGGTAACTTATTCAGGCAAAGGTGATTTCCTCATTGATGGTAAATACACCTTTGAGATAGGTGGAAAAAACAAGAACTATGACCAGATTAAGGACATGCCAGATAGTTATATTGCCAGCGATGACATTGAATATGGCCATGGGAACCGGATTCCACTATGGCTATTCGGATTCCTTTATTAATCACAGTTCGGTCTGTTACTTTCCAGAGACGATTTTCTTGATGTCATTCAGTTTATTGAGCGCTTCGAGAGGCGTCAGATTGTTCACATCGATGCCCAGGATTTCATCGCGCACCTGACAGAGCACAGGATCATCGAGCTGGAAGAACGAAAGCTGCATTCCTTCGCGTGAGGCCGCGATTTCTGCCGTTGGCTTACCAACTGTGCCCACTTGGGAGTTTTCGGCCTCCAGCTGCTTTAAAATCACGTTAGCACGCTTCACGATACTACGCGGCATACCAGCAATCTCTGCCACATGGATACCAAAGGAGTGCTCACTCCCACCCTTTTCGAGCTTACGCAGGAAGATAACCTTACCGTCAACCTCCTTCACGGAGACATTGTAATTCTTGATGCGCGAGAAATTCTTCTCCATCTCGTTCAGTTCATGATAGTGCGTAGCAAAGAGGGTGCGCGGATGCCCCTTGGCATTCTCGTGGAGATACTCTACAATCGCCCAGGCTATCGAGATACCGTCGTAAGTACTCGTACCTCGCCCTAACTCGTCAAAGAGCACCAAAGAACGGCTGCTGACGTTATTGAGGATATTCGAAGCCTCTGTCATTTCTACCATAAACGTAGATTCTCCTAACGAGATATTATCCGAAGCCCCTACCCTAGTGAATATCTTATCTACCAGACCGATTCTCGCGGCCTCTGCGGGCACGAAACAACCTATTTGGGCCAGTAATACTATCAGGGCAGTTTGTCGCAGCAGGGCTGATTTACCAGCCATATTCGGACCTGTAATGATAATGATTTGCTGTCGTTCGTTATCGAGCAAGATATCATTGGGCACATATTGTTCGCCAAGTGGTAACTCTTGTTCTATGACGGGATGGCGTCCTTGTTTGATGTCTATCACCTCCGAGGAATCAATCACAGGGCGGATATATTTGTTCTCCTCAGCAGTCTTTGCAAAACTCAGCAGACAGTCAAGACGGGCTATGATGTTCGCATTAATCTGTATCTGAGGAATAAACTCCTGCATCGACATCACCAGGTCGTTGAAAAGCTTAGCCTCGAGAGAGAGTATCTTGTCTTCTGCACCTAGTATCTTTTCCTCGTATTCTTTCAACTCCTGTGTGATATAGCGCTCTGCCTGTGCCAACGTCTGCTTGCGCACCCACTCTTGGGGCACCTGATCCTTATAGGTATTACGAACTTCGAGGTAGTAGCCGAACACATTGTTGTAACCTATTTTCAACGAAGAAATACCAGTCTGCTCTGCCTCACGCTCCTGAATCTTCAACAGGTAGTCCTTACCGCTATAGGCAATATTGCGCAGTTCGTCAAGTTCGGCATTGACGCCATCTTTGATGACACCACCTTTAGCTACAAGCTGTGGAGGATCATTCTGTATCTCTTTCTCTATACGGTCTCTCAGCGACTCACAGAGATTCAGTTGTTCCCCTACCCGATTCAAGGCCTCATTCTTAGCATAAAGACACGCTGTTTTGATGGGCTGGATGGCTTGCAGAGCCGTCTTCAGCTGTACCACCTCTCGTGGCGATACGCGCCCAACGGCAGCCTTTGAGATGATGCGCTCTAAGTCTCCGATACGATGTAACTGATCATCGATACATTCACGGAATTCAGGCTCTCGATAATAATACTCCACGATGTCAAGACGCGAATTGATGGGCTTCTCATCCTTCAGTGGGAACACCAGCCAACGACGCAGCAAACGGCTTCCCATAGGACTGACTGTCCTGTCGATGACATCCAGGAGTGACTTTCCGTCTTCCTGCATCGGGTGCACTAACTCCAACGAGCGGATGGTAAATTTGTCCAGACGCACATACCTGTCTTCCTCAATGCGCGAAATACTTGTGATATGACCTATCTGAGTGTGCTGAGTCTGTTCGAGATACTGCAGGATTGCTCCAGCTGCAATAACCCCCGAATGGAGATGATCGACGCCAAAACCCTTCAGGTTCTTCACATTGAAGTGGCGCAGCAACTTTTGCTTTGAAGTCTGCTCCGTAAATACCCAGTCGTCGAGTTGGAATGTAAAGTATTTTGTACCAAAATTGCGTTCAAATTCCTGCTTCTTCGTACGATCGTAAAGAATCTCCTTTGGCGAGAAATTGCCAAGCAGTTTCTCCACATAGTCTTGAGTACCCTCACCCGTCAGGAATTCACCCGTAGAGATATCAAGGAAGGCAACGCCAAACGAAGCCTTGCCAAAATGAACGGCTGCCAGGAAGTTGTTCTCTTTGTAGTTGAGTACATTATCAGAGAGTGCTACACCTGGTGTGACCAATTCCGTAATACCTCGCTTTACCAGTTTTTTCGTCAGTTTCGGATCTTCCAGCTGGTCGCAGATAGCTACACGCTTACCAGCCCTGATGAGCTTGGGCAGATAGGTGTCGAGGGCATGATGGGGAAAGCCTGCCATCTCGTCGCCTTTCACACCAGCTCCATTGTTACGATGAGTCAGGGTGATACCAAGAATCTTGGCGGCAGTAACGGCGTCTTCACAATAGGTCTCATAGAAGTCACCACACCTGAAGAGCATGACTGCATCAGGATGTTTCGCCTTCAAATCAAAGAACTGTTTCATCATCGGGGTCAGTTCTTTCCCTTCTTTCTTTGCCATTACGATTCTTATTTTGGTTTGAGTGGCAAAATTAGTTCTTTTTTCCCAATTGGCAAAAAATCCCCTGAATTATTTGTTATTTCTTTCCACTTTTTCGTACCTTTGCCCTCGCATGAATAAACAAAAGGATAAACACAGAGCGTTCAGAAGCTGGCAGGAATTACCTTATCAGCTGATGAGAAAGAGCTGCCCAATATGGGTCGTGCTCTGTTGGATGCTACCACAGTCTCTTTTGGCTCAGTTCCTGCAGGAGGGCGATACTGTTGCCATTATCTCACCATCGAGTGCCACAGATACCGCAACGATCAATGGTGGTATACGCACTTTGGAGAAGTGGGGCTATCATTGTATCGTAGGCCCCAATGCCCTTAACGACTATCATGGTTTTGCAGGCACCATCGATGAACGGTTATCTGATCTTCTCTGGGCGCTGCGCGAACCTTCTGTAAAGGCTATCATGTGTTCGCGTGGAGGAGACGGGGCAGCCCATCTGCTCTGTAGGCTGTCGCTTGACACGTTGAGAAACTATCCCAAGATGATTATCGGCTTTAGCGACGTTACGGCCTTGCTCTGTGCTGAGGCGAGGGTAGGGCAGAGAGGCATTCACGGTTCCATGTGCCACGCGCTGAAGACCTATGAAGGCAACGATACCGTAAGCCAATCTTTACGCCGTATGCTGAAGGGAGATATACCAATTTATCGTATAGCACCTCATCCGCTTAACATTCAAGGGCGTGCTGAAGGCATCGTGGTAGGCGGCAATCTCTCTGTCTTCAACGACCTCGCTGGCTCTGACTATGATCCTTTGCTGCTGCCTGACATTATCCTGTTTATGGAAGATACAGGCGAGGGTATGAGCAAGGTGGATCGTATGCTTCACAATATCGAGATGCGAGGGCTACTTTCCCATATTCGTGGCATCATCGTAGGACAATTCAATAAATACAAGCATCCTGAGAATGACTTCGAGGATATGTACGCGATGCTCCACGAATATATGAAGCATTATGGCATTCCTGTGGTATTCGACTTTCCTGTGGGGCATGCCCATTTACGCAATTTCCCAATCATGACTGGCATCAGGGCTACTCTCGACATCACGTCAGAGGGTGTCCAACTGAAATATTGAAACAGGTATGGACGAGAAACGATATCTCTTACAACTCATCCGCGAAGGAGAGCACCAGCAACAGGACTTCAAGTATCGCGTGGCCGATGCCTGTAAGCTCGCCAAGTCGGTGTCGGCCTTCGCCAATACCGATGGCGGAAGGCTGCTGATAGGAGTGAGGGATGATGGGAATCTCTCTGGGGTACGTTCTGAAGAGGAGATATTCATGATGCACCAGGCAGCCTATAAATACTGCAAGCCTGAGGCCAGCATCAAGTTCGATACCTATCATGTCGATGGGCGCACAATTGTCATAGCGACTGTTCCACCTTCAGAACGGAAGCCTGTCTGCGCCATCAATGAAGTAGGAGAGGGGAGAGCCTACATTCGCATTGCCGATGAGAACATCGTAGCCTCACCCGTTCATCTCGCCATCTGGCGCGAACAGCAGTCAGAGCGAGGTACAATGATGACCTATTCGGACAGCGTCCAACAGTTGCTTCAGGCCATGCATTCTGACGCACCAAAGGGTAAACCCCAGCTGTTTACACTCAACCAACTCGTGCGCCGTTCTCGCATCCCTCGCCACAAGGTTATCACACTTCTGGCACGACTGATACGTTTCGGCCTTGCCCGCTGGCAATATACAGACCAACAAATACTCTTCAGTGAACCTCTATAAATACAAAACTTATGAACAAAAACGCTCGGCTTTGTCGCTTTGCTCAGCAAAGAACTATCATCCTGCTCACGTCCATCATCATGATGGCTGGAAACATCATGGCTCAGCAGACTATCAATCTGCTTGTGGGTACTTATACTGACGGCAGTAGTTGTGGCATCTACTCTTACAGATTCGACCAGATGACGGGTAGGGTAGTAGGCTTACTCGATTCACTGGCATTGCGCAATCCCTCCTTCTTGACAATCGCACCCGACAAAAAGCATATCTATGCTGTCAGCGAGACCAACGATCAACATGCCTCTCTCTGTACCATCGGCTACCAGCCTCATAATGGACAACTGAAACTGCTCTCAACGACAGCCACAGAAGGTGAAGATCCCTGTTATGTAGAGACCAACGGGAAACTGGTGCTAACTGCCAACTATTCAGGAGGTTCGATGAGTGTGTTCCGTCTGAACAAAGGTGGAGCTTTGGCAACGCTCGACAGACGATTTTTAGGCAATATCGGAGGACCAGACCTTAGCCGCCAGGAAACACCTCATGTACATTGTGTCCGTTTCACGCCAGACGGCAAATACATCCTCGCTACTGACTTCAGTGCCGATCGCATCCTGTCCTATCGGCTCAAGGGAGATCAAGTCGTCGCCAATGGTGAAGCCGGATATGTCAGAGCAGACGACGGACCTCGCCACCTGATCTTCAGTCATGATGGCCGCTATGCCTATCTGATGAGCGAACTCTCTGGCAAAGTCAGCGTATTCAGTTATTCAGAGGGCCGCCTGAAACTATTGCAGAGCATTGTTTCCGATAGTGTGGAAGCTCGTGGAGGTGCTGATTTGCACCTAAGTCCAGATGGGAAGTTTCTTTATTCCAGCAATCGCTTGAAGGCCGACGGCATTGCCATCTTTAAGGTTGATGCGTCAACGGGACTACTCACGAAGATTGGTTACCAGTTTACAGGCCTTCATCCACGCAATTTCAACATAACTCCCAATGGTCGTTTCCTGCTATGTGCTTGTCGCGACAGCAATAAAATCCAGGTTTTCAGCCGCAATCCAGAAACAGGCCTGCTATCAGATACCCACCAGGATATTCCCATCAGCAAGGCCGTCTGCGTACAGATGCACTAGCCAGATTCGCACTACTATCACCCATTTCGGCAGGTATCCAAAAGATTTCCTGCCATTTTCTTTTTCCTTTCAGAAACTTTTCCTATCTTTGCACCGTTATATTTGTCGAACTTAAATTTAAACTACTGAATGACATGAATGAATTATCCGTTATTACAACAAAAGATGTCGAGGAGAAATTAATATCTCTACGTAATCAGAAAGTGCTTCTTGATTGTGATGTTGCTGATTTATATGGCGTGAAAACCAAAGAGATTAATCAAGCAGTAAAAAACAATCCAGACAAATTCCCTTATGGCTATATTTTTGTACTTGATAAGTATGAGAAAACAGAGGTGGTCAAAAATTTTGACCGCCTTAACAAACTGAAATTCAGCACTGTAGAACCTACGGCCTTTACGCAACGAGGACTCTACATGCTAGCCACAATCATTAAATCACCAAGAGCTACTAACACCACATTAGCTATTGTTGATACTTTTGTAAGCGTTCGAGAATTAGCAAGCACAATGGAAAGGCTTCAAGTGACACAAGATGATGGAAAGCAACAACAGCTCCTAAAGCATGGTGGGACACTGATAGCTGACATCATTGGAAACAATTTGAGTACCAAAACAGCAGAAACAGAAATTGAACTCAATTTTGCTGTTGTGAAGATTAAGCATAAGATTGTACGCAAAAACGAATAATAACCTATTTTGGCAGGGATTGCAAATTACCCGCCAATTTCTTTTGAGTTTCAAATCAAATCGATACCTTTGCATAAAATTTATTTGAATTTCTGTAGTTTTTTTCTTCCATCTTGTGACTTACTATCAAAAGATGATTTATCAAACAAGAAAAAATGAATGATTTAGAACGTGAGTTTGAAGAAATGGTAAGGGCTAATCGCAGTACGATTTATACCGTCTGCTATATGTTCTCCCAAGACCAAGATGAGGTTGCCGACTTATTCCAGGAGGTTCTTATCAACCTGTGGAAGAGTATGCCAACATTTGAAGGGCGAAGCAATGTGCGCTCTTGGATCTATCGCGTCAGTCTGAATGTGTGTATCTCACTCGATCACAAGAAAAGACGTCATAAGACGGTTCCCTTAACGATGGATATTAATCCTTACGAAGAGACGGAAAGTAACCAGAACTCCCGGCAGATGGATATGCTTCGAAAACGTATTGCCAAACTTGGTCAATTCGATCGTGCCATTATTCTGCTATGGCTGGAGAACATCAGCTATGAGGAGATTGCTGCCATCATGGGCATTACAGTGAAGAACGTCTCAGTACGTCTCTACCGTATCAAGGAGGAATTAAAGAATATGTCTAACGAATAAAAAAAACAACAGGAATTATGGATAATCAGAATAACAACTTACAGGAATTGGAGGAACTTCGCAGTCAGGTCGCAGAGTTTAAGAACCGTGTGGAACAGCAGGAGATTGTCAGTCGCCGTCTGTTGAAAGAGGCGATGAAGGGTCAAGTGTCTTGGATCAAGCAGATGAGTATCTGGGGTAGCGTAGGTGAATTGGTGATATTACCTTTGTTAGTTTACGCGCTAAGAAGCATCGTTGGCGTTTCATGGCTACCCATTATTGCCGTAGTACTTTTGCTAGTTGGTGAGGCCGTTTTCAACTTTTGGAATGTCAGTACCATCCGCGACAAACATCTTGCAGTTGATGATGTGCTCAGTGTCCAGCAGCGGCTGATAACCTTCAAGCGCAGGGATAAACTTTACACATTCAGCATACTTCCTTTCTTATTTCTCTGGTTTGTATGGCTTCTGTTTGACGTTTATTACGGTACCGATATCCCTTTTTTCCCCTCAAGTGAAAGGAATCTTGTTTATTTCGTGGCGGTCGTCATCGTATTTGCCTTGGGTTTCTATGTTTTTTCCCGTGAGATGCGCTCGCTGAACAAGGCTATCAAAGATATAGACGAATTCCGCGAAAAGAACAACTGACAACAGAAGGACATTTTACCAACACCTCCTCAAGACTTCAGGCTTTTAGCTTGAAGTATCTGAGGAGGTCTTTTTTGGGGGAATGCTGGAGTGCAAGAGAGTTTTATAAACTCTTAGGTATATTGAATGGCGTAATTTTCATTTTCAGCCACAAAAAGGCATCATTATTATTGATGGCAAAAAAATAATTTCTAGATAAATACATAATTTGCGTCATACCTAACATTAGGATTTCATAATCACTTCAATTTCAATATATTAAGTGCCATTTTGACATCTTCAATACCTAACATAGAGGTAACAAAAAGGTAACATAAACCTAACATCAGAGATAACTTGAAACCTAATATTGATGTTACCTCTATGTTAGGTTTATGTTAGGTTTCATGTTAGGTATTTCCGATGATAAAATCGCTCACAAGTCCTTTAAATAAAGGGGATTCACAAAATTGAATGTTAGGTCTGGCGATGTTTGGTAGTGTGTTGCACGAGTATTCCAAAATAACCAATACTTATTCAGAAATAAGTGCCCCTTATTGCGGCGAAATATTCCCCCTAATGGGAACACTTTGTTCCCAGGCTGGGAACATTTCATTCCCAAGGTGGGAACAATATAATTAAGAGCAAGTAGTAGCGATGAAAATCTTGCGGCCCTGACGGACAAGGGGGCGAGCGGCTTTCAGATGGAGATCGAGGTCTGAGGGGCTGATGCGATAGACCTTGGGCGTGAGGGCTCTGGGAAAACGATTGAAATAGGGGTCATAGCTCACATACCACGCTGCGGAGCTGACTTCCGGAATCTTGGTCATCTGATCCCAAAGCAGGAACAGACGACTTTTGGCTGCAATCGTGATGCCTCGCTCACCTGAAGCCAACGTAGAGACACAGACCAGATGCTGACGACGCTGCGTATCCTGATTCAACTCATCCTTCGTCTTGCGATGAGAGATGGTGATATGGCGCCCAAAGCGCTGATTCAGGTCATTCATCATCTGGCGAAAGACTGGCCCATGCGAAGAACTGTCTTTCAGCTGATGACTGGCGATATAAAGATGAATCATCTCGTGCAATAGCGTATCGATGATCTCTTCTTCTGTCTGTTCCAGTCGTGTACTGATGCGCAGTACGAAATCATAATACTGCGTCTTGCCAAACAATGAGTGCTTGCGCTTGAAGCCGAGTTGCCCCAAGTAGGTACGGGCCTTACTCAGCCGGATACTCACCTTAGGTAACGCTCCGCCAAAGCAAAGTTCATTCAGTTCATCGAACTTCTGATTCAGAAACTCCAAGGTCAGCATCATGCTTGGAAAGGTAACAAATCCGTTTATTTCTCTTCGGTTTCGAAGGGGAATAGCGTCCAGCGATAGAGGTTACAGCCTACGAAATTGCCAAGTACCTCGCTGATATAGACTACGAGTACCTCTGTCTGCAGCATCTGTTCTGCAGGCGAAACAAGAAAATAGAAAGCATCTGCAATAGAGTGGGCGAAGCCACAAAGGATGAACACAGGCACACCCAACAAGAGCGGAAGCATCTTACCCTTACGGGCAAACTCTACAGCCGTTGTCATGATAAATCCACAACCAATAGCCAGCAGGAAACAAGCAAAAGGTCCTTTCGACAGACGACCTGCGAGAATCTTCGAGGCTGGTTCGATACAGTCTGGTTGCGCATAGGCGATGAGCCAGGCTGTGAGCAGACAGCCGATAATATTACCCAGCAATACCAGTCCCAACATCACCCAGTCACCCTTCAGACGGATGAAGCCAGCCGTACCCGTATAGAGTTTCAGACCGTAATACACTACCGTCGTCAGTCCAAAAGCAAACAATACGGCACCAGCCACACCGCCTACTCTCAGATTAACCACGCAACCAATAGAAATACAGATACCAGCCAGAATGGCTAAAGGAATGATCTTCTTCATTTGTTATTCTGATAATAGTTGAGACCTCTGTTTACATTCTCGATGAGTGCCTCGGAAGTGAAGGTAGCACCCGTAACGGCATCCACTTTTTTGGTCTTAGCCTCCTTTATCGTCAGACCGTCCCAGGCGTTGAGCAATTGCTTCTTCACCATATTCAGATACTTCGGACCTTCAAAATTTTTCAGCACTTCGATCTTCTCAATCTTGTTCTTTTTGATAAAGATCTTGATGGGTACAGGACCATTATAGCCCTCTACATCCTTAGCGATAGTAGTCGTGTTTACTACAGTCACACCATTCTCCTTGGTAATGACCTCGTCGCCCTTCAAACCAGCACTTGTGAGTGCTATGACCATACAAACTAATAACAAACTCTTCTTCATAATGGCCGCAAAGGTAGCCAAATATATGCTTAATACCAAACATTTTGGAAATATTTACCATAAATTTATAGGTCGTTCAGAAATAAAAACGTAACTTTGCAACAGATTACTTAATTCAATACGGCTATGCTTATACTTGTTATCAATCCTGGCTCTACATCAACAAAGATTGCCGTCTATGACGACGAGAAGCCTGTCTTACTTAGAACAATTAACCACTCTGCTGAAGAAATATCTCAATTTGACGATGTACTGGAACAACAGTCATTCCGCAAACAAGTATTACTCAATGAATTGCAGCAAGCCCATCTGCCGATGAACTTTGATGCAGTCATTGGACGCGGTGGACTTGTAAAGCCGCTTGAAGGTGGCGTATATGAAATCAATGAACAGATGGTAATCGACACCCATAGTGGCATCGCTATGCACAATCATGCCTGTAATCTGGGCTGTCTGATAGCTTATGAAATCGCTTTGGAGATTCCTGGATGCAGAGCCTTCATTGCTGATCCTGGTGTTGTAGACGAACTGAATGACTATGCCCGTATATCAGGCTCGCCGATGATGAACCGCATCTGTATTTGGCACGCTCTCAATCAGCGCGCCATAGCCCAGCGCTATGCAGCAGAAATCGGCAGACGATACGAAGACCTGAACCTGATTGTCTGTCATATGGGTGGAGGTATCTCAATAGCCGCCCACGAGCACGGCAAGGCAGTGGATGCCAACAATGCACTCGACGGCGAAGGTCCCTTCTCTCCAGAACGTGCTGGCTCTCTGCCTGCAGCCGACCTCATCCGACTCTGCTTTAGTGGAAAATATACAGAAAAACAACTCCTGAAGCGTATTGCCGGAAAAGCAGGTCTTAACGCCCATCTTGGCACAAACGATGTGAAAGAGATTATTCGTCGCATCGAACAAGATGGCGATGAGCACGCACGACTGGTACTTGATGCAATGATCTATCATGTAGCCAAGAATATAGCTGCCGAATCGGCTGTGCTTTGCGGAGAAATAGACGCGATACTTCTGACTGGTGGGCTCGCAAGAAGTGAATATATCGTCAGCCGCCTGCGTCAACGTATAGATTTCCTTGCTCCCGTACATTGTTTTCCTGGTGAGGATGAGATGGGTGCGCTGGCACTAAATGCCCTCGGCGTACTCCAAGGAAAGCGTCCTGTAAAGGTGTATGAATAAAAATCATCAATAAATTTGGATTTTTCCGCACTTATTCGTAACTTTGCAGCCTAATTAACAATGTACACGAAGAAAAAAACAAAAGAAACATATGGATTACAATTTTAGAGAAATCGAACAGAAATGGCAGAAGCGATGGGTAGAGAATGGCACTTATCGCGTAGTGGAGGACAAGACGAAGAAGAAATTCTACGTACTGAACATGTTCCCTTACCCCTCAGGGGCAGGCCTTCATGTGGGTCATCCACTTGGCTACATCGCCAGTGATATATATGCCCGCTACAAACGTCAGCAAGGCTACAACGTGCTAAACCCGATGGGCTACGACGCCTACGGACTGCCTGCAGAGCAATATGCTATCCAGACAGGTCAGCACCCAGAGAAGACTACCTTCGAGAATATCAATCGTTATCGCAGTCAGCTCGATAAGATTGGCTTCTCATTCGATTGGGAGCGCGAAGTGCGCACTTGCGACCCTATCTACTACAAGTGGACACAATGGGCCTTCCAGCGTATGTTCAAGAGCTATTTCAGCACTTCGTCGCACAAGGCTCAGCCAACTATCAAGCTCATTGAGCACTTCGAACTGATGGGTACTGAGAATTGCAATGCCCTTGGCACTGAGGAGCTGCACTTCACAGCTTCTGACTGGGCAGGCTTCTCAGAGAAGAAGAAGCAGGAAGTGCTGATGAATTATCGTATTGCATACCTGGCTGACACGATGGTGAACTGGTGTCCAAAACTTGGCACTGTCTTGGCTAACGACGAGGTAGTGGATGGTGTCAGCGTTCGTGGCGGCTATCCTGTAGTACAGAAGAAGATGCGCCAGTGGTGTCTGCGTGTTTCTGCTTACGCCCAGCGTCTGCTTGATGGTCTTGAGGAAATTGATTGGACAGACTCTCTGAAGGAAACCCAGCGAAATTGGATTGGTCGCTCTGAGGGTACTGAGGTAGAGTTCAACGTAGCCGATTCAGACAAGCACTTCACCATCTTCACCACTCGTGCAGATACGATGTTTGGTGTCACCTTCATGGTGCTGGCTCCTGAGAGTGACCTTGTAGCAGAACTCACGACACCTGAGCAGAAGGCTGAGGTAGAAAAGTATCTCGACTATGTGAAGAAACGCACAGAGCGCGATCGTCAGATGGATCATAAGGTAACTGGTGTGTTCTCTGGATCGTATGCCATCAATCCGTTTACAGACGAGAAAATCCCCATTTGGATTGCAGAATATGTATTGGCTGGTTATGGTACTGGTGCCATTATGGCTGTACCTGCTCACGACTCTCGTGACTATGCCTTCGCCAAGCACTTCAACCTGCCAATTATCCCATTAATAGAGGGGGCCGACGTGAGCGAGGAGAGCTACGATGCCAAAGAGGGTATCATGTGTAACTCTGCTAGCAGCAAGTTCAGTCTTAATGGCTTGACAGTTAAGGAAGCTATCGCTGCTACGAAGAAATTCGTGACAGAGCAGGGATTAGGTCGCGTGAAAGTAAACTACCGTCTGCGCGATGCCATCTTCTCCCGTCAGCGCTACTGGGGTGAGCCATTCCCTGTTTACTACAAGGATGATATGCCTTATATGATTCCAAAGGAGTGTCTGCCATTAGAGTTGCCTGAGATCGACGAATACAAGCCAACAGAGACTGGTGAACCTCCATTGGGACGCGCTAAGATGTGGGCTTGGGATACCAAGTTCGACAAGGTGGTATCGAAGGATGAGATTGACAACAAGACCGTCTTCCCACTCGAACTGAACACAATGCCTGGTTTTGCAGGAAGTTCAGCCTACTATCTGCGCTATATGGATCCGAAGAACGAGAAGGCTCTTGTGAGTCGTGATGCTGACGAATACTGGCGCAATGTAGATCTCTATGTAGGAGGTACGGAGCACGCTACTGGTCACCTGATCTACTCTCGTTTCTGGAATAAGTTCCTCTATGATTCAGGTTATTCTTGTGAGGACGAGCCTTTCAAGAAACTTGTCAATCAGGGTATGATTCAGGGCCGCTCAAACTTTGTCTATCGTATTGAGGATGAGGGAGCCGACAAGGGTAAGTTCGTTAGCTTCGGACTGAAAGATCAATACACCACGACACCTATCCATGTTGATGTCAACATTGTTAGCGCTGATGTGCTCGACATTGAGGCCTTCAAGGCTTGGCGTCCAGAGTATGAGAATGCTGAGTTCATCCTCGAAAACGGACAATACAAGTGTGGCTGGGCTATCGAGAAAATGTCTAAGTCCATGTTCAATGTGGTCAATCCTGACATGATCGTCGAGAAATATGGTGCTGATACACTCCGTCTCTACGAGATGTTCCTGGGTCCTGTAGAGCAGTCGAAACCTTGGGATACCAACGGCATCGATGGCTGTCACCGTTTCCTCCGCAAGTTCTGGAACCTCTATCAGAACGGATTCGATGAGGGCGAGGCTACTCCAGAGAACCTCAAGAGTGTACACAAGCTGATTAAGAAGGTATCACAGGATATCGAGACCTTCAGTTACAACACTTCTATCTCTGCCTTCATGATTTGCGTGAATGAACTTTCTCAGCAGAAGTGCAAGAACAAGGAGATGCTGAAGACGCTTGTCATCCTCATCGCTCCCTTTGCACCACATATTGCTGAAGAGCTCTGGGAGCAACTGGGAGGAGAGGGTAGTGTCTGCGACTCTCAGTGGCCTACATGGAATGAGGAATATCTCGTAGAGAGCCAAGTGAAGCTGGGTGTTGCCTTCAATGGTAAGGCTCGCTTTGAGATGTCGTTTGCAGCTGATGCCGACAACAAGACCATCGAAGAGGTAGTGCTGGCAGATGAACGTTCGAAGAAGTATCTCGAAGGCATGCAGGTCATGAAGGTTATCATCGTCCCTAAGCGTATGGTGAACATCGTGCTTAAGAAATAACATGACAGTCAATCATAAAATCATCTGGAATGAGGTCAAGGATTATCTATTTATAACCCTTGGTCTCTTTCTTTACACCATAGCCTTTACAGTATTTCTGATGCCCTATCAGATTGTGGCTGGTGGTGTAACGGGTCTCTCCGCTATCATCTACTATGCCACCGGATTCCATTTGGAGAATACCTATATCATTATCAATGGTATTCTACTGGTGGTAGCTCTGAAGATTCTTGGTATGAAATTCCTGATGAAGACTATCTTTGCTATCTTCTCACTTTATTTCATGCTGATGATTGCTCAGGATCTTATTCCAAAGCAGGCGAACGGACTCCCGTTCAAGCTGATGGGTGAGGGGCAGGACTTCATGTCGATGATTATCGGCTGCGTGATTACAGGTGTCTCACTTGCCACAGTCTTTACGCACAATGGTTCAACAGGTGGTACGGATATCATTGCAGCCTCAGTGAACAAGTTCCATCCTAACGTCTCGCTAGGCAACGTACTCATTGCTGCAGACTTCTGTATCATCGGATCCTGTATGTTCTTCCCGCAGTTTGGCTCTTACACGGAACGCGCCCACAAGGTGATGTTCGGCTTCTGCGTGATGGCAATGGAGAACTATACACTCGACTACGTGATGAACGCCCGCCGACAGTCTGTCCAATTCTTTATTTTCACAAAGAAATGGCAGGAGATAGCCAATGCCATCGGTACGCAGATGAATCACGGTGTAACCATCCTCGACGGTCACGGCTGGTACACAGGACAGAAGATGAAGGTGCTCTGTATCCTGGCCAGGAAGAATGAAAGCGTCAACATGCTACGACTCATCAAGATGATTGATCCTCAGGCTTTCGTATCTCAGAGTGCTGTCATCGGCGTCTATGGTGAAGGCTTCGATGAGATGAAAGTGAAGATCAAGCAAGAGAAAAAGAAAGAAAAAGAACTAACAGTTAAAGAAAAATGAAAATAGTATTCGCTACAAACAATCAGCATAAGCTTGATGAAATCCGTTCTATTCTAGGCGATACTATTGAGGTCTTGTCGCTGAAGGATATTGGCTGCGATGTGGATATTCCTGAGACAGGGAAGACACTCGAAGAAAATGCGCTGCAGAAAGCCCAATATATCTACGACAACTATCATATCAGCGTCTTTGCAGATGATACGGGGCTGGAAGTTGATGCACTCAACGGTGCACCTGGTATTTATTCTGCCCGCTATGCCAGTATGGAAGCTGGAGCCCATGAAGCCAGTCACGATGCTGAGGCGAATATGAGCAGATTACTTAGGGAATTAGGAGAAAATAACAATCGTCGTGCAAGATTTCGCACAGTTATTGCGTTAATATTAAAGAAGGATGTCTGTCCTTGTGGATGTACAAGCATTAAAGAAATCCATCAGTTCGAAGGTATCGTCGAAGGACAGATTATCAAAGAACGTAGGGGAGGAGAGGGATTCGGTTACGATCCTATCTTCCAACCTGACGGATATGAAGAAACATTTGCTGAACTTGGGATGGAAATCAAAAACCATATCAGTCATCGGGCAAGGGCCGTCAAGAAACTGGCAGACTTTCTTCTAGGAAAATAAACATAACAATATAATATAAAAGGTATGAAATCAACGAAATACACAATTGAAAGTATAGTAAAATGGTTCATACCTTTTTACTTTTTTATCGCATTGCCACTTCACGCACAGGTTGGTACCTGGAAAAACTATCTGGCCTATCATGAAGTACAGAATATCTGTGAAGCCAGTCATTATCTCTTTGTTTTGGCTTCAAACGATCTCTATCAGTACAACCAAAATGACAAGAGCATCACGACATACGATAGGATAAATGGTCTTAGTGATACCTATATCACACACATAGCCTGGAATCCTACTGCCAAGCGATTAATAGCCATTTACAAAAATGCGAATATCGATTTAATAGATACTTCAGGGAAAATCATCAATATCTCTGCCATCTACAACAAGACTATGACAGAAGATAAAACCGTTAACAAAATAATAATTGATGGTATCTATGCTTGGTTGGACTGTCCATTTGGCTATGTGAAGATTAATATGCAGAAAGCTGAAGTAACAGATACCTATACTCCATCACATCCTGAATATCCTACGACATTACCTGATTACGATGAATACCAGAATCTGGAGAAATACAAACCTGTGGTAAGTACCCTCAGTCCAGGCGGTCCTGAAGTCAATCATTTCTTTGAGATGAAGTTTGTAAATAACCAGTTATTGACAACTGCTGGCGAATACACCTCATATATAGAAAAAGTTTACCCAGGTTGTATTCAGGTACTAAAGGACGGAGAATGGCAAATTTATCAGGATAATATCAGTACCATCACAGACTTTGACTATATCGATATAGATTGTATTGATGTCGATCCTAAAGACCAAACTCACGTGTATGCTGGAGGGAGAACAGGACTTTATGAGTTCAAGGATGGTAAGTTGGTTAAATTCTATAATGAAGATAACAGTCCGCTCGTATCAGCATATTCTCGCGGAACCTATTTGAGAAACTACATCATCGTGAAAGGCATCAAATTTGATGCTGCTGGTAATCTATGGGTTATTAATAATCACAGTAACAAGAGTTCTCTTTTCAAACTGACACCAGATCACGAATGGCATGATCTTGACGATGAATCACTCTATGATAGCAACTCCGGACTCTCTATGCAGGGAATGCGACAGATGATAATTGACAGTAGAGGACTGCTCTGGTGGGTAAATGACCATTGGGATTCATCCTCAGTTATCTGCTACGATATGAACTCAGAAGAAGCCATCGTATATAAATCTTTTTCAAACCAAGACGGTACAACTATTATTCCGACAACCGTTAAGTCGATAGCAGAAGACAGAGATGGGAATATCTGGATTGGTACTGGTGTAGGACCTTTCTATATAGATAAAAAAGAAATAGGTAACCCGACTATTACGCTGCAACAGGTAAAAGTACCACGTAATGACGGAACAAGCTATGCTGACTATCTGCTGAGTGGTGTCACCATTACCAGTATCTGCGTAGATCCAGGCAATAGAAAATGGTTTGGAACAACAGATAATGGTGCCTATTTGATAAGTGCAGACAATCTTACACAGATACATCATTTCAAGACAGACAATTCCAAACTGCTTTCAAATATCATCAATGATATTAAAATCAATCAAAAGTCAGGTGAGGTCTTTTTCGCTACAGAAAACGGGCTCTGCTCCTATATGAGTGATGCTACTGAGACTTCAGAGACCATGACAGATGATAATGTATATGCCTATCCGAATCCTGTTACGCCAGACTATACAGGTCTGATTACCATCGTAGGATTAAGTTATGATGCAGACGTCAAGATTACAGCTTCAAATGGTGCTGTGATAGCTGAAGGCAGGAGTAACGGAGGTATGTTCACTTGGGATGGTTGTGATAAAAGCGGTAATCGCGTAGCAAGTGGCATTTATTTCGTCATAACAGCCACTTCCGACGGCAGAAGTGGCACTTGTTGCAAGATAGCAGTCATCAAATAAAAAAGAATGCTGGAGCTTAACTCAACTCCAGCATTCTTTCTATAGGTTTTACAGCTTCTTTCGCTATCTCTGGATCAATCTCTATCTGTGGTGATTCATTCTTCAGACAGTTATAGACTTTCTCAAGCGTATTCAACTTCATATAATTACACTCGTTACAACTGCATTCTAAGCCACTCTCGCTGATTTCAGGAGGAACAGGGATAAATTCCTTGTCAGGACAAGTACGTTGCATCTCATGCAGAATACCAGCTTCTGTAGCCACAATAAACTGTTTCTTATCACTCTGCTGTGCATAGGTCAACATCGTAGCCGTACTTCCCTTAACCTCAGCGACAGCCAATACTGGTGCCTTACACTCCAGATGAGCCATCACTACGGCTTCAGGATACTGTTTCTTCAGTTCAAGTATCTTCTCTACTGAGAACCGCTCATGAACATGACAACCACCATTCCAAAGCAACATATCACGTCCTGTTACCTCATTGATATAGTTGCCTAGGTTATAGTCAGGTCCAAATATTAGCTTTGCATCCTTTGGCAACTGATCAACAACCTTCTTGGCATTACCGCTGGTAACGACAACGTCTGTCAGTGCCTTTACGGCAGCTGTGGTATTCACATAAGATATAACCTGATAGCCAGGATGCTCATCCTTGAACTTCTTTAAGTCTTCAGCCTTACATGAATCTGCCAGAGAACAACCAGCTTCCAGATCAGGACAAAGTACCATCTTATCAGGTGAGAGCAGTTTACAGGTTTCAGCCATAAAATGGACACCACACATAACCATAATCTTAGCATCTGTCTCTGCAGCCTTACGAGCCAAAGCCAAAGAGTCACCTACAAAATCAGCGATATCCTGAATATCACCTATTGTATAATAGTGTGCGAGAATGATAGCATCTTTCTCTTGACACATACGACGGATTTCCGCCTTCAGATCTTCTGTTTTCAACATCACAATATATTTATTCTTTTTCTTTTTATTCTTTAAAAAATAGAAATATAAGTATGATATGCCGTGAATATCTTGATAACTTTTTAGTCTTTTTCTTGGCTGGTAAGTTATACTATTGTTATTTTAGGTTATCAATACCTATAGTGGAATCTTTCTAATTGATTCTGAGTTCATAACGCATTTTATCCACATTTTCCAATTTTGGTGCAAATATAATAAGTTTATATCTTTTTTCCGCAAAAATCTGTGGAAATCTTCAGAAAAAGTGGAGAATAAACCTGTGGATATCCCTATATCAGCTTTCGTCTTGTTTAATTTGTGCGTAAATGAGTAAGTTTTCAACAGAGTTATCAACAGGTTTTCAACAATTAATTTTGTGTTTTGCCAACTTAATCGTATCTTTGCAGTCAGAATGAAGAAACTCAGAACGATAGAAATGCAGCGCCTCTCTGTAGAAGAATTCAAAGAGGCGGACAAACTGCCATTAATAGTGGTACTCGATGATGTGAGATCGATGCATAACGTGGGTAGTGTGTTTCGTACTGGAGATGCCTTCCGTATTGAAGCAGTCTATCTTTGTGGTATTACTTCAACTCCTCCGAGTGCTGAGATTCATAAGACAGCATTGGGTGCGGAGGATAGTGTCAATTGGAAATATTTCCAAACAGCACTTGAAGCGCTTGAAGCCTTACGAGCTGATGGCTATGAGGTCTATTCAGTAGAACAGGCACATGGATCTACCAAACTGCAGACGTTTACACCTATTATAAATAAAAAATATGCTGTCATTTTAGGAAATGAGGTGAAAGGTGTTCACCAGGAAGTGGTTGATGCTTCTGACGGTTGTCTGGAAATACCGCAGTTCGGTACAAAGCATTCAATGAATGTTTCTGTTACGGCAGGTATTGTTATCTGGCATTTTGCTATGCAGAAACTATTGTAGTTGTGAAACTAACATAATAACGTAATTGGCAAATCAGGCGACACTTGAATTTATCTGTCAGCATCGTTATGATGACATACGACAGTTGGCATTTCAGGGCAGAAAGTATCCAGAGGTGGATATGACCTATGCACTTGAACAGATAGCTGGACGCCAAAAGGCACAGACAAAATTGCCAACATGGGCTGCACTTGATGGTATTGTCTATCCTGCCCATATCTCAATGGAACAATGCTCCAGTGAGATGACAGCCAAATACAAGGCCAAAATTGCAGGTAGTGGAACGTTGTTTGTTGACTTGACAGCTGGTTTTGGTGTGGATGCTGCTTTTATATCGAGGAATTTCAATCATGCTATTACTATAGAACAACAGTCTTATTTATGTGAGATATCTTCGGCAAACTATAAGTTGCTTGGATATGATAATATTCAGGTAGTCTGTGGTGATGGGGTAGAATATCTTCATTCAATCAAATCAGCTGACTTGATTTTTATTGATCCGGCACGGCGTGATGAACATGGGAGTCGTACATACGGTATTGCTGATTGTACACCAAATATTCTTCCAATACTTGATGAATTGCTTGAAAAGGCTGAGAGAGTCATGGTAAAACTCTCTCCGATGTTAGACTGGCGTAAAGCCGTAGAAGATATAAGAAAGGTGAGCGAAGTGCATATCGTGTCTGTCGATAACGAATGTAAAGAACTGCTTCTAATAATCTCAAAAGACGTTTCGCCCTTGAAATTGTTTTGTGCTAATAACGATAGTGTTTTTGAATGTATAGTTGACGGCTCTACCTTTGTATCTCCTGTTTGCCAATGTGAGTCTCCTGTCTTTCTCTATGAACCTAATGCCTCCATCATGAAAGGAGGTTGCTTTGGTGCAGTATCTGCCAGATTCAATATTCCACAGATTGACAAGAATAGTCACTTATTTATTTCAGATAAGGAAGTACCAGATTTCCCTGGTCGTCATTTTACGATAGATAGGATAACATCTATGAACAAACGAGATTTGAAGTTGGCATTATGCGGTATTGAAAAGGCCAATATCACCGTCAGAAACTTCCCTATGTCAGTGTCAGAACTGCGTAAGCGACTGAAACTTGGCGATGGTGGTGATACCTATATTTTTGCCACAACAGTAGCCGATGGAAGTCATCGCTTGTTTGTTTGCCGTAAAAAATCTTAATTACTTTTGCTGTTTCCCCTTTTTTACTTATCTTTGCAACGATTTAAAGCTTTAATTATATGTCATTAATAGAAATTAGAAAGGTGACAGACCGAAAGAGTCTGGATGCTTTTATCAACTTTCATTATGACTTATATCAAGGGAATCAATATGATGCCCCCAATTTGTATAGTGACGAGTTGCACACCTTGAGTAGAGACAAGAATGCTGCCTTTGACTTTTGTGAGGCAGAATATTTTCTTGCCTATAAGGATAATCAACTTGTAGGTCGCGTAGCAGGTATTATTAATAATAGGGCCAATGAACAATGGAATCGAAAATGCGTTCGTTTTGGATGGATAGATTTCATTGATGATATGGAGGTGTCAAAGGCTCTGCTTGATGCTGTAAGTGATTGGGGTCGTCAGAAAGGTATGACTGAAATTGTCGGACCGTTAGGCTTTACAGATATGGATCCTGAAGGTATGCTGACCTCAGGATTTGATCAATTAGGTACGATGGCTACTATCTATAATTATCCTTACTATCCTAAGCATATGGAACAGATGGGTGACTGGGAAAAGGATAATGACTATGTGGAATATAAGCTCATCGTGCCGAAAGAGGGCGTACCCGACAAATATAAACGGGTAGCAGAAATGATAGCGAAACGCTATAATCTGCATGTACCTCATCTGAAGCGTAGTCAGGTATTTGGTCCTGAACAATACGGTCAGAAAGTTCTTGATGTGGTCAACAAGACTTTTGCTCATCTCTATGGTTATTCACAGATGACGCAGCGACAGAAAGACGAATACGTCAGGATGTACTTCAAGTTCTTTGATATGGACATGATTTGTGTGATTGAGGACTGGAATACGCCTAATCACGATGTCATAGGTGTAGGTATTTCTATCCCGTCGCTTACAAGGGCTCTCCAGAAATGTCACAAAGGGCGCCTGTTTCCTTTTGGATGGTGGCATATCATTCGTGCATTGAAATTCCATCATACAGACGTTGTTGATCTGTTGCTTGTTGGTATTCTGCCAGAATATCGTTCCAAAGGTGCCAACGCCCTACTATTCAATCGTCTGATTCCCATTTATCAGAAACATGGTTTCAAATGGGGTGAGACACATGTAGAGATGGAGACTAACGAAAAGGTACAGGGCCAGTGGCAGTATCTGGAGAATGAGCTACATAAACGCAGAAGATGCTATAAAAAGAAATTATGATAGAAGATAATAACATAAACAACCAAACTACTGTCAATTATGACGAAGCTAATATCCAGACACTGACAGGTCTGGAACATATTCGTCTTCGTCCTGGTATGTATATAGGCCGTCTGGGAGACGGTTCGTCACCTGAGGATGGTATTTATGTGTTGCTGAAGGAAGTATTCGATAATTCTATCGACGAGTTCAAGATGAAGGCTGGCGACCGTATCGAAGTGAATGTGGAGGATAATCTCCGCATCTCCGTTCGCGACTATGGTCGTGGTATTCCACAAGGAAAACTGATTGAGTCAGTCAGTATTCTGAATACCAGTGGTAAGTTCGACTCGAAGGCTTTCAAGAAGTCCATTGGTCTGAATGGTGTAGGTGTAAAGGCGGTAAATGCACTCAGTAAGCATTTCGAGGTACATAGCTATCGTGACGGTAAAGTTCGTAAAGCTGTATTTGAATGCGGTGAACTGAAAAGTGATACCACTGAACCGTCACAAGATGAGAATGGTACTTATATTTACTTTGAACCTGATGATACGAAATTTCTGAATTATCAGTTCCATGACGAAATTGTGGAGAATATGCTTCGCAACTATACCTATCTGAATATAGGATTAACCATTATGTATAATGGTCGCAGGATATTGTCACGTCATGGACTTGAGGATCTGCTGAAGGACCGTATGACCAATGATGCACTCTATCCTATTATCCATCTTCAGGGTGATGACATAGAGATTGCCTTTACCCATGCTAATCAGTATGGTGAAGAGTATTATTCATTTGTCAATGGACAGCATACCACGCAGGGAGGTACCCATCAGAGTGCCTTCAAAGAGCACATTGCCCGTACTATCAAAGAGTATTTCGGCAAATATGAATATGGTGATATTCGTGCTGGTATTGTGGCTGCTATTTCCATCAACGTAGAAGAGCCTATATTCGAGAGTCAGACCAAGATTAAGTTAGGTTCGACAACTATGTCGCCCGATGGTATCAGCATCAATAAGTATGTCGGCGATTTTGTGAAACAGGAGGTAGACAACTATCTTCATATTCATCAGGATGTGTCTGAGGTACTTGAGAATAAAATCAAGGAGAGTGAACGTGAGCGCAAGGCAATGGCTGGTGTCACCAAGTTGGCTCGTGAACGTGCCAAGAAGGCTAATCTTCATAATCGTAAGTTGCGCGACTGTCGTATTCATTTCAGTGATGTCAAAAATGAGCGCAAGGAGGAATCCTGCATCTTCATCACTGAGGGTGACTCTGCGAGTGGCAGCATCACTAAAAGTCGTGATGTCAACACTCAGGCTGTCTTCTCGCTGCGAGGTAAACCACTCAACAGCTTTGGCCTGACGAAAAAGGTGGTTTATGAGAATGAGGAATTCAATCTTCTGCAAGCAGCACTTGATATCGAGGACGGACTTGACACACTAAGATATAATAAGGTGATAGTAGCCACAGATGCTGATGTGGATGGTATGCATATCCGACTGCTTATCATTACCTTCTTCCTGCAGTTCTTCCCAGAACTGATCAAGAAGGGACATGTCTATGTGCTTCAGACACCACTTTTCCGTGTGCGTAATCGCAGAACAAAGATTAAGAACAAGAAAGTCATTGCTGAGGCTGATGCAAAATCAGACAAGAAAGGTGATTTTATCACTCGTTACTGTTATAGTGATGAAGAGCGCCAGACAGCAATTACTGAGCTTGGTCCTGACCCTGAGATTACACGATTCAAAGGTCTGGGTGAAATCTCACCAGATGAATTTGCAGGTTTTATCGGTCCCGATATTCGTTTGGAACAGGTGACACTTCATAAGACAGACCAGGTACAGAAGTTATTGGAATACTATATGGGTAAAAATACAATGGAACGCCAAAACTTCATTATTGATAATCTGGTGGTTGAGGAAGACCGCCCAGAAGAGGATATTTATGAATAACATAGTGAAATATGTTTTTACAGTGATTGTCTCACTGCTGTCTGTTTCTGCTTTTGCGCAATTTCGTGTCAATCATAATGATGAGTCACCCTTGCGCAAATTGCAGTTTGCTGAGGTCGCCATCAGTAATTTATATGTCGATAAGGTTGACGACGAAAAACTTGTCGAGGATGCCATACGGGGTATGCTTAATAAGTTGGATCCCCATTCCAGCTATCTCACTCCTAAGGAGGTTGAACAGTCTAACGAACCTCTGAATGGCAATTTTGAAGGTATCGGTGTTCAGTTCAATATGATAGAAGATACCTTGCTTGTCATACAACCTGTTACGAATGGTCCCTCTGAAAAGGTAGGTATTATTGCTGGTGACCGTATTGTCTTTGTCAATGATACAGCTATTGCTGGCGTTAAGATGTCTAAGGAGGAAATCATGAAGCGCCTGCGTGGGCCAAAAGGTACGAAGGTACGTCTGGGTATTGTACGACAAGGTATCAAGGATCTGCTTAAGTTTACGGTAGTTCGCGATAAAATACCCGTCAAGTCTGTGGATGCCACTTATATGATTCGTCCAGGGATTGGCTATATTCGTATTGGTAGTTTTGGTGCTACCACTCACGACGAATTTGTTGAAAGCCTTAGTCAGTTGCAGCAGCAAGGTATGGAGCATCTGATACTTGATTTACAGGAAAATGGTGGCGGTTACCTTAAAGCTGCGGTAGATATTGCGAATGAGTTTCTTGAGAAAGGTGACCTTATTGTATATACTGAAGGTAGGAAAGTGCCACGTACGGAATATAAAGCTGATGGAAAAGGTGTTTTCCTTAATGGAAAGATAGTGGTATTAGTCGATGGTTATACAGCTTCGGCTGCTGAAATTGTCACAGGTGCGGTACAAGATCAGGATCGAGGTCTTGTAGTAGGTCGTAGAACCTTTGGAAAGGGACTTGTACAGCGTCCTATTGATTTACCTGACGGTTCGATGATACGGCTTACTATTGCTCATTATTATACACCTTCTGGTCGTTGCATTCAGAAGCCTTATAAGAAAGGTGATAACCGAGACTACGCGATGGATATGCTGAATCGCTTGAAAAGTGGTGAGTTGATGAATGCCGATAGCATTCACTTTGCTGATTCATTGAAATATGAGACGCTGCGTCAGCATCGAACAGTCTATGGCGGTGGTGGTATCATGCCTGATGAGTTCGTGCCCCTTGATACAACGATATATACCAAATTCCATCGCGAACTGGCAGCGAAGAGTATTATCATTCAGCAGAATTTGCGCTATGTAGATAATCATCGTAAGGAACTACAGAACCGTTGGACCTCGTTTGCTGATTTCAAGCAGAACTACGAGGTGCCGAAGAGTCTTCTTGACACAATCATCTCTGAAGGCGAAAAACAGAATATCAAGCCTCATGATGAGGCTGAATTGCAGAAGACGTTGCCCTATCTGCGTATTCAGCTAAAAGCACTGATAGCCCGTGATCTATGGGATATGAGCGAATACTTCTCTGTCTTCAATGAGCAGAATGAGATGGTAAAAAAGGCCTTGGAAATGCTTCAAAGATAGAAAAATGGTGGAAGTATGGATAATGAGAAACTATTATCACAGACAATAAGTCTTTTAAGATTTCCGTTGACATTAGGGATTTTTTTTATCCATTTTTATTTAGCAAAAATTGGATTGACTATACATGGAGTAACTTATGGACTGAATAATCCAGAGTGGTTTTTATATATTAATGTATATTTTAGTGGGATACTGACAGCTGTTTGTGTGCCTTTCTTCTTTTGGATATCTGGATTGTTATTCTTTTATAAAACTGATTTCTCTTTGCCTATTTATTTCAAAAAGCTACGTAGAAGGTTCAGATCACTATTCATACCCTATATTCTTTGGAATATCATAGCTGTTTTGTGGACGGCTAAGATTTTCATTCCAATCCTATCTTCTTTGTTTACAAATGCTAGCGAAATCAAGTTAAATCTTACTTTTTCAGGTCTTCTCTATACCTTTATTGATAATAGTAAAGGATTGTTTATCCTGCCAGATTCGCTGCAGCCTGCTACAGTGTTACCAGCCGACGGGCCATTATGGTATGTCCGCGATTTGATGATTTTAGTTCTTTGTTCACCAATTATTTATTGGTTTATAAAAAAACTGAAGTCATTTTATTTGTTGTTCTTGTACATAGTATTTTTGTTTTTTCTTCCAGATAACTATTTTGGACTGCTTTTATCGTCTCTGCTTTTCTTTTCTTGGGGTGCGTATTATGGTATCAACAATATTGATGTTATAGCTCACTTTCGACGCTTCAAATATGCGCCAGTCGTTTTTCTTTTTATTACCGTTCTTGATTTAGCAACATATCGTACTCCCATAAATCCGATTATACCTAAAATAGGTGAACCTTTTGGCATCATTTCTTTCATTATAATTGCTTCTTGGCTTTTGGAGTCAGGTAAGGTAAAAGTTAATAAAACCCTTGCTAATAGTAGTTTTTTCATTTTTGCCTTGCATACTTTAATATTAGGTGATATTGCCAAAGTTTTGTTTATTGCTTTTGGAATGCCTGAAAATCCCTATGCTTTGCTAATATTCTATTTTACAGTTCCATTAATTGTTGCGACGATATGTTTAGGAATTTATCTTATAATAGGATATGTTACTCCATTGTTATGTAGTCTATTGACAGGAGGAAGATAAAGGTTTAAAATTTGAATATAACAATAATAATATAGCTATGAATATAGGTGACAAGGCGCCTGAGATATTGGGCAAAGACGAGAATGGACAGGAGATCCGTCTGAGTGATTATAAAGGCAGAAAGTTGGTGCTGTATTTCTATCCGAAAGACAATACCAGTGGCTGTACTGCTGAGGCTTGTAGTCTTCGTGATCATTATGAGTCGTTGCAAGGAGCGGGTTACGAAGTGGTGGGCGTCAGCAAGGATTCAGCCACTTCACACCAGAAGTTCAAGGAGAAGCATGAACTTCCTTTTCCCTTGATTGCTGATGTTGATCATACATTATTAGAGGCCATGGGAGCATGGGGTGAGAAAAACATGTATGGCAAAAAGACCATGGGAACTATCCGCACTACCTTTATTATAAATGAAGAGGGTATCATAGAGCAAATCTTTACAGGCAAGCAGATCAAGACGAAGGAGCACGCTACGCAGATTCTTGAAGTCAAATAATATAATTAAAGAAGTTAGTGTGAAAATTACAGAACAGTCTTCACGTTTCGACCATCTTGAAAAGATGTCTGTCTCGGAACTTCTTCAGCATATCAATGAAGAAGATTATCATGTGGCAGAATCTGTAAGGAAAGCTATTCCTCAGATCCAAGTTCTGGTAGAAGCCATTGAAAAGCGGATGAAGAAAGGTGGTAGACTTTTCTATATCGGAGCTGGTACAAGTGGAAGATTAGGTGTGCTCGATGCCAGCGAATTGCCTCCAACGTTTGGTGTACCTGATACTTGGGTAACGGGTATTATCGCTGGCGGAGATAAGGCATTGCGTCATGCCGTAGAGAATGCCGAAGATATTTCAGAACAGGGATGGCTTGATCTGCAAACTTATCATCCTACGGTTAATGATACGGTAATTGGCATTGCCGCCTCTGGTTCTACACCTTATGTGGTAGGAGCGGTAAGATTGGCTCGTCAAAATGGTTTGTTGACAGGATGTATTACAAGTAATCCAAATACTGTTTTAGCTCAAATGGTTGATTATCCCATAGAGACTATTGTAGGCCCAGAATTCGTAACAGGATCAAGCAGAATGAAGAGTGGTACAGCTCAAAAGATGGTCTTGAATATGATTTCTACTACATTGATGATACGCCTAGGACGCATTTCAGGAAACCGGATGGTTAACATGCAGTTGACGAATGAGAAGTTGGTAGATCGTGGTACGCGAATGCTTCAGGAAATGCTTGGGCTAAGTTATGACGAGGCCCGCCGTCGCTTACTAGATGCTGGCAGTGTGGAAAATGCACTTAACGACTAAGCTTTTTCTCCTAAAAAATAGGGTGGCACTCCGTTGCGAGATGCCACCCTAAAATTTGATTTAATCTTCAGGCTTGAATTCGTCTTTGCCTACACCACAGATGGGGCATACCCAGTCATCGGGGATATCCTCAAAAGCTGTTCCTGGCTCAATACCACTGTCAGGGTCACCTACTGCGGGGTCATAGACATAACCGCAAACTTCACAAATGTACTTCATAATTACGAATGTTTAGTTATTAATGATAGTTGTTATTCTTTCAACAATCCGCTCAGGCGGAATGTTATAAAGGCACGCATAGTCGCCACGTTTGCAGGGCTTATTACCAAAAATACTGCATGGGCGGCAGTCCATATCTAGTTGGATGGTATTTTCCGTATTTTGTTTATAGCCAAGAAAACCAGCCATGGGATGGGTAGCTCCCCAAATACTGACAACGGGAATTGCGGTTAGAGAGGCCAGATGCATATTGGCTGAATCCATAGATAACATGACGTCAAGATGACTCATCACAATGAGTTCTTGATACATGTTTTCACAGTGAAGACTAACGTTCACACATTGGTGCCACTGTTCACACCACAGCTTGAAATATTTGTCTTCATTTTCACCTTTGCCAAAAAAGAAGATACGGGCCTTTGGATATAATTGTATGAGTTGGAAGATAATCTTTTCCATCTGCTCTGGTGGATAGATTTTTCCTTGATGGGCAGCAAACGGTGATATACCTATCCATTGCTCAAAGTTTTTCTTCGGTCCGAAGATAGCTGGAAGCATGTTTAGGTTACCGCCTTCTTCTGGGAATATAGAGCGAAACTGTGAAATATCTACTGGATAGCCAAGACGAGCGAAAACTTCGGCATAGTTTTCAAACGAAGTAGGCAATTGTTGTTTTATCTTGTTTTTATAAGCTGTAAGCTTTCGGCGTTGCTTGCGATGCTTGTCTATATGCTCTACACGATATCTTCCAAGATTGAAACGCATTCTAAGATAATCAGAGCGCAATACATTGTGAAGATCGGCTACTTTGGTAAACTGTTTGGCAACAAGTCGGCGATAGAGTGCATTTAAGCCTCTTACACCGTGGTATTCCTCCTTCAAGTCAGCTGCCATGAAGTTTACATTAGGAGCAAGATCATCGAAGAGTGTACGTGCAAAATCCTTACTCAGTACCGTAATGCGGATATCTGGATACTGTTTAGCTACAGCCCATACTACAGGTACGGCCATAGCTACGTCACCCAATGCAGAGAACCTAATGACAAGAATATGTTCTTTCTTCACTTTTTATAGAGAATCGGGTTTGTATCTGGGTCGTTGTACATCTTCATCTGTCGATAGACCTTCATATATTTACGTCCAGCAGCGATATCATCCAATAGCTGGTCTATGGCAAGCGAAAGGTCTTTTTGTTGCTCAAGTAATACGCTGAGTTTGGCTTGACATTTCTGTATATGAGCTGTTTCTGCGTCCTTACGATTGACCTGTTCCTGCATGTGGTAGATCTTAAGGGCGAGAATACTCAGTCTATCGACAGCCCATGCGGGACTTTCTGTATTAAGTCTGGCGTCTGGTAAGGGCTTCACATTATTATATTGTGTACGGAAGTAGGAATCAATCTCTTCTACCAGGTCTGTGCGCTCTTGATTGCTTCTGTCGATTCTACGCTTAAGAGAAAGAGCCTCTATGGGATCGATATGAGGATCTCGTATAATGTCTTCATAGTGCCATTGGACAGTATCTATCCAGCACTTCAGATATAGACTATGCTCTATACTATCCCGTACATACGGATTATGAATCGGGGAGTTTACGTCATCTGTGATGTGATAGTCCTCGATAACACGGTTGAAAATCTGATTAGCTTGTTCTGTAAATGACATATTTATTGTTTTATTCCGCAAAACTACGGAAACTTTTTCAATTAGCCAACTAATTACGCATATTTTCATCAAATTTTGCAATTCTATAACTGGTAACGCACACAAAATTGGTCTTTTTTTGCACAATTGCACCCTGTTTGTGCAAAATGAAGTAAGTTTTTCTTAAAAAAGTTTGCGTAAGTGAAAGAAATTGTGTTACTTTGCACCCGATTTCAGCAACAAGCTGGAAAAATTTCAAGATAGCAACATCATTATTAACATTTAAAGATTTACAATTATGTCAGAAATTGAAAGCAAAGTAAAGGCAATTATCGTTGATAAACTCGGTGTAGATGAGGCAGAAGTAAAGGCAGAGGCCAGCTTCACAAATGATCTGGGTGCAGATTCACTGGATACCGTTGAGCTGATTATGGAGTTTGAGAAGGAGTTCGGTATCTCTATTCCCGATGACAAGGCTGAGAAGATCGGTACTGTAGGCGACGCTATTGCTTACATCGAGGAGAACGCAAAATAATTGATGTATATGACTTAAGGGTTGTTTCAAGCTTGAAGCAACCCTTATGCTTTAATTTAAGCTTATGGAATTAAAAAGAGTTGTTGTAACAGGTCTTGGCGCAGTGACGCCAGTTGGCAATAATCCAGAGGAAACGTGGAATAATCTAATCAATGGAGTTAGCGGCGCAGCACCTATTACACTTTTTGACCCCGCAAAATTCAAGACACAGTTCGCTTGCGAGGTAAAAAATCTAGATATTAACCAATATATTGATCGTAAGGAAGCTCGCAAGATGGACCGTTATACCCAGCTTGCCATCATCGCAGCCAAGCAGGCTGTTGAAGACAGCAAGATGGATCTCGATACTGAGGATAAGGATCGTATAGGTGTTGTCTATGGTGTAGGTATTGGTGGTATTAAGACATTCGAGGAAGAGGTGACCTATTATGGTGTAAACCGTGAGAACGGCCCCAAGTTCAATCCTTTCTTCATTCCGAAGATGATTGCCGATATTGCAGCTGGACAAATCTCAATCATGTATGGTTTCCATGGTCCCAACTACATTACAGCTTCTGCTTGTGCATCTTCTTCAAATGCTTTGGCTGATGCTTTTAACCTGATTCGCTTAGGTAAGGCCAATGCCATCGTTGCTGGTGGTGCTGAGGCTGCTATTTGTGAAACTGGTGTAGGCGGTTTCAATGCCATGAAAGCGCTTTCAACTCGTAATGATGAGCCAGAAAAGGCTAGCCGTCCATTCAGTGCTAGTCGCGACGGATTTATCATGGGTGAAGGAGCAGGCTGTCTGATCCTTGAGGAATTAGAGCATGCCAAGGCTCGTGGAGCGAAGATATATGCAGAAATGGTCGGTGCTGGTATGAGTGCTGATGCTTATCATATCACAGCTTCTCATCCAGAAGGACTCGGTGCTAAGCTCGTTATGCAGAATGCACTGGAGGACGCAGGTCTCAAGCCTGAGGATATTGACTATATCAATGTTCATGGAACTTCTACTCATGTCGGTGATATCTCTGAGGCTAAGGCTATCAAGGACGTATTTGGAGAAGCCGCATATAAGCTGAATATTTCATCTACGAAATCAATGACTGGTCATCTGCTTGGTGCTGCAGGAGCTGTTGAGGCTATGGCTACAGTGCTGGCAGTCAAGAATGACATCGTACCCCCAACGATCAATCACGAAGAGGGTGACGAGGATCCAGAGATTGACTATAATCTGAATTTCACATTTAATAAGGCTCAGAAGCGTACGGTTCGTGCTGGTCTCAGCAACACCTTTGGCTTTGGCGGTCATAATGCATGTGTGGTATTCAAAAAGTATGAAGCTTAACAATTTAATTGATAGAATCAAGCTCCCTTTCCGCAAGGAGAAGGAGCTTTTTTCTTCTCTTTATGAGATACTTGGTTTTTATCCCCACAACATTGAGTATTATAAGCAGGCGCTGATGCACAAAAGCGTCCGAAAGCGTAATGAGAAGGGAAAGCCGCTGAATAACGAACGCCTGGAATTCTTGGGTGATGCCATCCTCGACGCAGCAGTAGGATATATCGTCTATCGTCAATATGAAGGGAAGCGTGAGGGTTTTCTGACCAATACGCGCTCGAAGCTTGTATCGCGCGAAACGCTTGGCAAAGTAGCCAGTGAGATGGGACTCGGCAATATGTTGCTTTCTTCAGGCCATAGTACTTCTCATAACAGTTATGTAGAAGGCAATGCCTTTGAGGCGCTTGTGGGCGCTATTTATCTCGACAGAGGCTATGATGCATGTCTGAAGTTCTTTGAAGAACGTGTGCTTGGTAATTATATTAACCTCGATAAAGTGGCCTTCAAGGAAGTTAATTTCAAGTCTAAGTTGCTGGAATGGTCACAGAAGAATCGAGTGCGCATGGAATACCGCATGCTGAAGCAAAAGAAAGACGGTAATGGCAACCCTATCTTTAACTTTATGGTAGTGCTTGAAGGTATTGAAGGTGAGCCAGGAACAGGTTTTTCAAAGAAAGAGGCGCAACAGCAAGCTTCTAAAGAGACACTTTTGCGCCTTCGTCGTGAACCCCAATTTGTCGATGCCATCTTTGCAGCTAAGACTGAGCGTACGAAGATGGAAGAAGAACCAGCTATGGCGGTTCCTGACACAGAGCAGGAACAGAATTTCATTATTGAACAAAGTCATGATGAAACGGTTGAAGTTGTAGTAGAAGAGAAAGAGCAGAAAAAGAGACGTCCTACCAAGGATGATTCTTCTGATGAGTCATTCGATCTTTCAGATATCTCAGCTACACCTAAACCCAAATCTCGTGAGGACATCATTGCTGAAGCTGAAGCTGCAGCTTTTGCAGAAGCCTGATTCTATCCTTATTTTTTATTCCCAGCGTGGGAACGTTTTATTCCCAGGCTGGGAACATTTTATTCCCAAGGTGGGAATAATTGTGGAGCTGCCAATCCCAATAAGTTGCTTATCTTTTTCATCTTTGCTATATGCTATTCAATACACGGTTCCCTCATACTCGAAATCTACAATGCCGTTGATGGTGTAACCCTTTTCAAAAGCAAGATCGTTGATTTGGAAGGTTAATACGTCTTTGTCGCCAGCCTTTTTCTTATCCACAAGTTTAATACTTCCTTTCGTGGCTCTAAATTGTGCAGGTGTTGTGGCACACAATTCAATTGGCATCAAACAGGCATTAAACTGTTTCAACAGGAATGTCTCTCCCACTTGAAATGCACCTATGTCTTGCCTGACACCTATTATTCGGATTATCAGTTCTCGTAACTCAAGTGACTTCTCTATACCACAGTGGAAAATAAATCTAGGACAATTATTGTCTAAGATAGGCATCTTGTCGATATAAAAATGGTTGTTAATAACAGAGTATTCTTTTATTTCAGCGTTTTCACTATTGATTAGAAGTGTGTTTGGCTTCCAATTTTGGTTCAATAGAGATTCATCATCACTGCTGCATCCTGCCAGTATCAGCAGGAGTGCACTTATCCATAACAGACTTTTCTTTTTCATTTCTGATTTCTTTTTTAATGATTTCTACAATTATAACACAGAAAACGGTAGAATCCTGCATGGAATTATGTTAAAAAAATTAAAAGATACCAGAATGGCTTATTTCTGGCGTTCATGATAGGCTTTCATGACATTGAAGCCGTAGTCTAAGAGTAAAGCTGATTCTGTGAAACGTGATGACATGCTCTTGCTGTTTAAGAGGATAAGAAACAAGGTTGTATCATTACGTCTGGCTGCTGAAGCCAAACAATATCCTGCCAATTTTGTATATCCTGTCTTGATACCGATGCATCCATCGTATTGTTCCAAGAGCATATTCGTATTCTTACTAAGCAGATGACGCTTGTCAATGAGGGGGATATCCTTGCTAGCAGTACCAACAATCTGAGCGAAGGCAGAGTCGGCCATAGAGTATCTTGCTAGTTTCATCATATCACAAGCAGTGCTATAGTTCTGAAAGTTAGGCATACCATTGGGATTTGCAAAATGGGTGTTATTCATACCTAAGTAGGCCGCCTTCTCATTCATCATATTACAGAATGTCAGCGTGTCGCCTCCAAGATGCTTTGCTATTGCGTAGGCAGCATCGTTGTCGCTCTGCATCATCATCTCATAGACAAGGTTCTCCATGATGTAACCGTCACCAAGCCTTACTCTGGAGTCTTTTGCTATAAAGACATCATCCGTAATATATACCGAATCGGCCATTTGGTCTTTTTCTGTTGCTAACAGACAAGTCATGATCTTTGTCAGACTCGCAATTTGTCTTGAGTCGTTGGCATGTTTCTGGCTGATGATGCAGCCTGTAGAGTCATCTACGAGAATCCAGGCTTCAGCAGTTAATGATTTCAGGTTGTCATAACCTTCAATGCTGTCCAGATGGAGCACAGCCTGTAAGGATACACTATCTGTCGTGCAAGCCTTTATCAGTCTAACTTCCTCCATGTCAATTGCAAAATGCGATTCGCTTTCTCTTTTGCAGCTCCAAGAGAATACCAATATTACTATGATCAGTAGTATGATGTATGCTTTATTTTTCATTTGGAGTCCAAAATTACACAATTTCTGCCTGAAAATAGGGCCTTTTTGATAATTTAACACCAAATTTTATATTCTCTTATAGCTTTATTATATTAAAGAAACGTAATTTTTTCATGTGTTACGAGGGATTTGCGTACTTTTGTACCCAAATTGCGCAATTGAAATGAGTCTGACCCAAATTATAGGAAAGGTATTTGTACCTCGTCAGCACGCTTTGGAAAAGCATCAGTACGGGGGAGAGGCACTGCAACGTGCAGTGCTTGACCATTTGATACATACAGCAAAAGATACAGAATACGGGCGTAATCATGCCTTTACCTCGATCAAAGGGTACAACGACTTTATTAGTCAGGTACCTGTTAATACATACGAGGAACTGAAGGGTGACATCGATCGTATGAGACAGGGAGAGGTAGATATCTTATGGCCAGGACGTGTGAAATGGTATGCCAAGTCATCGGGTACGACTAACGACAAGTCTAAGTTTATTCCAGTCAGTCCGGAAGGCTTGCAAAAGATCCATTATGCAGGTGGACGTGACTCGGTAGCCATTTATCTGCGTAACAATCCCAAGTCGAGGATGTTTGATGGTAAGGGCCTGATTCTTGGCGGCAGCCATGCACCGAATTATAATTTGCCGGATTCGCTCGTTGGCGACCTCAGTGCCATCCTGATTGAGAATATCAATCCGTTGGTGAATCTGGTGCGGGTGCCAAAGAAGGAGACGGCATTACTGAGCGATTTCGAGGTGAAGCGTGAGCGGATAGCCAAGGAGGCGATGACGAAGAATGTGACCAATATCTCTGGTGTACCCTCATGGATGCTGTCTGTACTGACTTGTATGATGGAGATGACTGGAAAGACGCATCTCGAAGAGGTATGGCCTAACATCGAGGTATTCTTTCATGGTGGCGTGGCGTTTACGCCGTATCGTGAGCAGTATAAGCGGCTTATCACCTCGCCTAATATGCACTATATGGAGACCTATAATGCCAGTGAGGGTTTCTTTGGCATTCAGGATGATCCAGACGATAAGTCTATGCTGCTGATGCTTGACTATGGTGTATTCTATGAGTTTATCCCTATGGATGGGGGAGATCCTGTACCTCTTTGGGGAGTAGAGAAGGGCAAGAACTACGCTATGGTGATTTCAACTTCATGCGGCCTCTGGCGCTATGAGATAGGCGACACCATACAGTTCACTTCCACCAATCCCTATAAGTTTATTATCTCTGGTCGTACCAAGCATTTCATTAATGCCTTTGGTGAAGAACTGATTGTCGATAATGCAGAACAGGGGCTTGCCTATGCTTGCGAGCAGACTGGTGCCGAGGTGCTGGAATATACGGCTGCGCCAGTGTTTATGGATGCGAATGCGAAATGTCGGCATCAATGGCTCATCGAGTTCTCAAAGCAGCCTGCAGATCTGCAGCAGTTTGCCACATTGCTCGATCGCCGTTTGCAGGAGATCAATAGTGACTACGAGGCCAAGCGCTACAAAGATATTACGTTGCAGCATCTGGAAATCATTGAAGCACGTTCTGGTCTCTTTAACGACTGGCTGAAATTGCGTGGCAAGCTTGGTGGTCAACATAAGGTGCCACGACTGAGTAATTCGCGTGAAACTATTGAGCAACTCCTAAAACTGAACCAATGAAGAAACTGCTCTATATCTTCTGCATAGCATGTGTCGTGGTGGGTTGTGCCAGGATGGGACAGCCCGACGGTGGTTGGTACGATGATGATCCACCTGTGGTTATCGGTAGCTATCCAGTGGACCAGTCAACTAATGTGAAGGCGAAGAAGATAACGATCTATTTCGATGAATTCATCAAGCTTGAGGATGCCACGAGCAAGGTGACGGTATCGCCTCCGCAACTGGAGATGCCAGAGATCAATGCCTCTGGTAAGAAAATCGTAGTGGAGTTGCAGGACTCTCTGAAAGAGAACACCACTTACACCATCGATTTCAGCGATGCCATCAGCGATAATAATGAGGGGAATCCGTTAGGTAACTATACCTATAGCTTCTCGACGGGTGATCAGATAGACACGCTCGAGGTGTCCGGCTATGTGCTCGACGCGAGCAATCTGGAGCCTGTCAAAGGTATCAAGGTCGGTCTCTATAATGATTTGGCAGATTCTGCCTTCAAGACAAAGCCGATGCTAAGAGTATCCCAGACAGACAGTCGTGGCCATTTTGTGATCAAGGGTGTGGCGCCTGGTACCTATCGTGCCTATGCCCTCAAGGATGTCGATGGCGATTTCCGTTTCACACAGAAGGCCGAGATGATAGGCTTCAATCATGATACGATTGTGCCGTCTTTCAAACCTGATACCAGGACGGATACCATCTGGCGCGATTCGCTTCATATCGATGCGCTGAAGCAGATTCCCTATACTCATTTCCTGCCTGACGATATCACGCTGCTGGCTTTTACCCAGCTACAGACGGACCGCTTTCTGGTGAAGACCGAGCGCAAGGATGCGGAGAAATTCAGTATGTTTTTCAGTTATGGTCATCCAGAGCTGCCTGTCATCAAGGGATTGAACTTCAAATCAGACAGTGCTTTCGTTGTGGAGACAGGCGAAAAGCAGGATACCATTCATTATTGGTTGCGCGATACTACCCTCATCAATCAGGATACGCTTCGTATGGAGATTTCGTATATGATGAGTGATACGCTGGGCAATCTTATCAGTCATACTGATACGATTGAGGCTTTGGCAAAGGTTCCCTATGAGAAACGCCTGAAGGAGAAGACCAAAGAATTTGAGAAATGGCAGAAAGAGCAGGAAAAGAAGAAAAAGCGTGATGAGGACTATGATTCCATTTATCCTGCCCAGGCCTTAAAGCCGAACTATCAGGTGCCATCATCTATGGATCCGGATAAGAAGATAGAGATAGAGATGCCCACGCCATTACAGCGCTGTGACACAGCAGGTGTCCATCTTTACTCGATGATTGATTCTGCCTGGTATGAGGCGCCTTTTACCTTCCGTCCTGTAGAGTACCAACTCCGTAAATACGAGATATTGGCAGAATGGCGGCCAGATACGGAATATAGCCTGGAGATTGACTCTGCAGCATTTGAAGATATCTATGGTTTGGTGTCTGACCCCTTTAAACAGGGAATCAAGGTGAAGAGTCTTGATGAGTACTGTACGCTGACGCTTAATCTGAGCGGCATTGCCGACTCTCTGTGCTTGCGTGTACAATTGCTTAACAATTCTGGTGGTATTGTCAAGGAGGCTGTGGCCCAGAACAGCGTGGTTCATTTCGACTATGTCAATCCAGGCAAATATTATGTCGGTGCATTTGTGGATGCCAATAGGAACGGCGTTTGGGATACTGGCAACTATGATGAGGATTTGCAGGCTGAGGCAGTCTATTACTATTCTCGTATGATAGAGTGCAAGGAGAAATGGGATGTTACCCAGAGTTGGGACTTGACATCGGTGCCAAGGTACCGTCAGAAGCCGCAGGAAATCGTCAAGCAGAAGCCAGAAGGTCAGAAAAAGCAGCAGAACCGCAATGCTCAGCGCGCCAGCGATTTGGGTATTACTTATAATAAAGATAAAACAGTTAAGATAGAAAAGGAAAAATAGTATGAAAAGGATATTTTTGATTTTGAGTTTGTCGTCCATGCTCTCACTGACGGGTTTCGCCCAGTCTTTGTGTGGCATTGAGAACAAGGCTTTCAAGTCTGGGGAGTCACTCACCTATGATCTTTATTTCAACTGGAAGTTTATCTGGATGAAAGTTGGTACAGCCTCGATGGATACGAGGATGACGACCTTTGAAGGGAAGGAGGCCTGGAAGTCGTACCTTATCACGCGAGGCAATGAGAAGCTTGACAAGTATTTCATGATGCGCGATACGCTGCTTTCTTATTGTGACAAGAGTCTTTCCCCCCTTTACTTCCGTAAGGGCGCTCGTGAGGGTGGCCGTTATTATGTCGATGAGATATGGTACACCTATCCTCATGGCTTCAGCAAGTTGAAGAAACACCGTATCGATGCTGATGGTGAAGAGCATTGGCGTACGTCAGAGTATAAGGCTTGTATCTACGATATGATGTCTGTCTTCCTCCGTGCCCGTAACTTCGATGCATCAAACATGAAGAAAGGGGATATCATTCCTTTGCCTGTCAGTGATGCACGCAATGTGAGCAACTCTTGGCTGGAATTCCGTGGAAGGGAGAATTTCAAGGTAAGCGACACGAAGGAGAAGTTCCGCTGCCTGGTGTTCTCTTTCTATGAGTGGGAGGATAATGCGAGCCACGAGTTGATACGTTTCTATGTCACCGACGACCAGAACCATATACCAGTACGCCTCGACATGTTCCTGAAATTCGGATCAGCCAAGGCGTACCTGAAGAACTATAAGGGCGTTCGTAACCCGATGACGGCGAAGATCAAGTAGGGTTGTTCTCTGCTTCAAACTTATTGAGTTTATCCAAATAGTACTGGCGCAGGTCCTGCCACTTGTAGTAGGGCCATGAGTCAGTACTTGTTGGCATATAGGCCTCGCGCTCGTTGAGCAGCGCCTTCACGAGGATGTCGCCCGTCTTTCCCTTTTTGGGGCGATAGAAGATGAGCTGTATGTTGCAGCCCATGGGGAAGATGCGGTAGTTGCGCCAATAGGTGTCCAGGTTGTCGAGATCCTTTACGGCCATGCCGCAGTTGTCGAGTTCGAGCAGACAGGCAAGCGGCATCACGCACACCTCATGGCCGAATCGCAGCGTGGCCTGCGTCTGCGTCACGGTATCTGCTGTCTCGATGATGTTCCTCAGCAGGTTGCGCTGGCTGAAGGGCATCTTCTGGCCTGATACGGGCGAGGCACCGTAGTCGAGATACCAACCGATGTTGCGGATGCGCCATTGGTCGTAGAGCTCCTCGTCGGTGAAGAGCGAGAGCAGTTCGATGTCTGTATCGTGGCTCTGCATGTTGGTGGCCACGTCGAAGAGCCGACGCATGAAGTCGCCGGAGTTCACGTTATTATACACCCACTGCTGGTCGTTGAAGAGTTGCTTCATCAGTCTTTCCGGATGGGTGTATTTCTGCGAATAGTAGTTGGTCTCCTTGTCGCCGGTGTTCCTGCCTTCTTGTCTCACGATACCGTCCCAGGGCTGGTTCAGGTAGTATTGCAGCGACTCGCTGACGTCGTTGTGAATCTGAGCCGTGGGGTTGGCGGCAGCCAGTTCCTCGCACTCGGCAATCATCGAGAGGATACAGCGCGTGACGACCGTGCTGCGGGCGTCGATCTTGAGGTCGCGGGCCTTGAAGATTTCAGGGAAGTTCTGTACCATCCGCTTGCCGATGCCGTGATGCTGTCGCTCGCCGACGGTTGTCAGGTCGCCCAGTCTTTTGTCCGATGTGGGATAGAAGTCCTCCAGTTTTTTGAGCGTCTCCTCGCCCAGCGGTGTCAGTTTGCCGGCTTCTTTGGCACTTCTCAGGGTGCCGAGGGGCCTGGTGTAGTCGCCGTCAACGATGAGCCAGCGCGAGCCGTGCCGTCCGTAGTGGCTCATGTAGAAGGGCTCGTAGCCCTTGGGTGCCGGCGTCAGGGCCTTGGTGGATAACTGGCGGTCATAGTCCAGATAGTTGCTGCCTGCCAGATAACGGTTGGCGGCAATCTCGTCTTTGGCTGGTGTCTCAAACAGTGGTGTCTGCGCCTGTGAGGCTGTTGTACTGCCGAGAATCAGAAGGAACAAAACGGTTTTCATCATGTTATAATTGGTTTTTATTTTTTCTGAGTGCAAATATATGAAAAAATAGCCCACCCCGCAAGCATTATTGACTGTTTTTTAGTTAAATATTTGTTGGTTTCACAAATTTGCTATATCTTTGCAACGTTAAAAAAGATAAAATCAATAATCAAGGGTAGAAAAACTAACGTTAAGATGAAAAAAGTCATATTGATGGTCGTAGCCGTCCTGATGGCTACAATGACTGTTCAGGCTCAGAACGAGGATCTAAAGAATGAGATAGGTGTTTCATACGGATTGGGTGTCTCCTTGATAGGCGACGGCCTCGGTAATGGTCTTGGCAATCTTTTTGGGAATATGTCAGGTTACAAATATGAAAACGATTCTCAGTTTGGTAGCCTCTCTGTTGAGTATTTCCGTCATCTCAACGGCAACCCCAAGTTGGCTTTCGGTGGCATCTTCTCATATAGCCGTTATGGCGAGGATGTGTACAAGGATGGTTCCAAGGTGGGCGATCGCAACCGTAACTATTACACCCTGATGCCTGCCATGAAGTATTCCTGGATCAACAAGCATCATTTTGCCCTCTATTCGAAGGTAGCTGTAGGTGGTACGTTGGCGAGTTCCAAGAGCACGGAAAACGGAAAGTCGGAAAACAACTCCAAGCTCTATTTCATGGGCCAGGTGTCGGCCATCGGTGTTGAGTTCGGCAGTAAGTTGCGTGGCTTTTTCGAGGTTGGTGGCGGTGAGCAGGGCATCATTCTCGGTGGTATAAAGTATAAGTTCTAGCCGAATAAGTGGCGCTTAATGATAAGCAAGTGGCGCTTCTCAAATAATAACCAAAGGATATGATACAATCAATGACGGGCTACGGCAAGGCTGTCGTGGCCTACAAGGAAAAGAAGATTCATGTAGAGATCAAGTCGCTCAACTCCAAGCAGCTGGATCTGAACACGCGTATCGCCCCTCTCTATCGCGAGAAGGAGATGGAGATGCGCCAGATGGTGGCTGAGGCCCTCATCCGCGGCAAGGTGGATATGAGCGTATGGGTGGAGAAGGACACGGTGGTGGATGCCACTCCTGTCAATGCGGCCCTCGTGGAGAACTATTACAACCAGATAAAGGCCATCTCGGAGAAGACGGGTATCCCCTTGCCGGAGGACTGGTTCTATACCTTGCTTCGTATGCCCGACGTGCTGACGAAGACGGAGATGGAAGAGCTTGACGAGGAGGAATGGAAGGCTGCCCGGGAGGCTGTGAAGGAGGCCCTGCAGAATCTGGTGGACTTCCGTATCCAGGAGGGTGCTGCCCTCCAGAAGAAATTCACGGAGAAGATCGACAACATCGCTGCCCTGCTGGCTTCCATCGAGCCATACGAGAAGAGCCGTGTGGAGAAAATCAAGGCACGCATCATCGACGGTCTGCAGCAGATCCCAGAGGTGGATTATGACAAGAACCGTCTGGAGCAGGAGCTCATCTACTATATCGAGAAACTCGACATCAGTGAGGAGAAACAGCGCCTGACGAACCACCTGAAGTATTTCCGTGACACGATGAACGAGCCTGCCGGACAGGGTAAGAAGCTCGGCTTCATCGCTCAGGAGATGGGCCGTGAGATCAACACCACGGGTTCGAAGTCGAACCAGGCAGAGATGCAGAATATCGTGGTGAAGATGAAGGACGAACTGGAGCAGATCAAGGAGCAGGTGCTCAATGCGCTGTAAGAAGTAAACAAAAAAATGAGAGGCAAACTGATCATATTTTCGGCACCAAGCGGCACAGGAAAGTCCACCATCATCAACTGGCTCATGAAGGAGCATGAGGAACTGCACCTCGCATTCTCCATCTCCTGTACCTCCAGGGCTCCTCGGGGTGCAGAGCAGAATGGCGTGGAGTATTTCTTCATCAGCCCGGAGGAGTTCCGTATGCGCATAGAGGACGATGAGTTCCTGGAGTACGAGGAGGTATATACCGACCGTTATTACGGCACGCTGAAGTCACAGGTGGAGCGTCAGCTCGAAGCAGGCCAGAATGTTGTGTTCGATGTCGATGTCAAAGGTGGTGTGAACATCAAGAAGCATTATGGTGACGAGGCGATGAGTATCTTCATCCAGCCTCCATCGATTGATGAATTGCGTCGTCGTCTGGAGCATCGGGCCACCGATGCCCCAGAGGTCATCGACCAGCGCATCGCCCGTGCTGAGTTTGAGCTTACCTTTGCGGATAAGTTCGACAAAATCGTAGTAAACGACGATCTGGAACAGGCAAAGGCCGACGCCCTGAAGCTTGTGCAGGATTTTATAGTTTATGGTTTATAGATAATGATCAGGACGGGTATTTTTGGTGGTTCATTCAATCCCATCCATAATGGGCACATCATCTTGGCTCGCCAGTTGAAAAAGCAGGCGGCACTTGATGAAGTGTGGCTGATGGTATCGCCGCAGAATCCCCTCAAGCAGCATGCCGGGCTCCTCGCCGACGAGGCCCGCATGGAGATGGTGCGGAAGGCGGTAGAGGGAGAAGCGGGCATCGTGGCCAGCGACTACGAGATGCAGCTGCCCAGACCGTCCTATACGTGGAACACGCTGCAGGCACTGAGCCGTGACTATCCTGACCGTGAGTTTGTGCTGATGATCGGTGGCGACAACTGGGAACTCTTCGACAGGTGGTACCGTGCCGAGGATATCCGTCGGCACTACGAGATCGTGGTCTATACGCGCACACCAGGCGATCCTGGCTTCATCGACATCTCCAGTACGGAGATACGCCGTCGTATCCGCGAAGGTCTGAGCATTGGCGAGCTGGTGCCAGCTGCCGTTGCTGATATTATTAAGGAGAAAGGCTACTATGCTTAAGCGTCTGAACATATTCAAGTGGCTTGGATGGCTGTTCGCACCGATTCAGAAGAACGGGGCGTTTTTTGTCTTTATGTTCGCGCTCGGCTGGCTCTGCACGCAACATGAGATCATGCCATACTATCTGAGGAATCGTGGGGCTCTGCCTTACGAGTTGTCAGCACCCGAATTGTTCTTCGACCTCTATGGTCTCTGCGTGCTCTTGACGTTGATTCCACGCAGAATCCGTATCTGGGTGAAAGCCCTGCTTTACATCTTACTATATAGCATTGCTGTGGTGGACATGTATTGTTATGAGCGCTTCGAATCGACGTTGACACCAACGATGCTGATGCTGGTAGCAGAGACCAGTCCACAGGAAGCCCGTGAGTTCCTTTCTGGCTATCTGAATTGGGAGGTGCTCAAAACTGGGGTTGGCTGGATCCTGCTGCTGGCCCTTCTGCATCTTTCATGGACCATCTTCCGTAAATGGCTGAAAAAGAAGTCTGAGCGGATGATTCTCCCCAAGCCTGCCCCTGTGCTGACGACAGCCTTCAGGGCGTTGTTGGGCTGTGTGGTGGCTTGGCTTTTCTATGATGCGGCTACACAGGTCTGGGATAATAAGGAAGCGATGCGACGACTCTTCTCCTACGAGACAATCGGACAGGTGGAGCATGAGTTGACGAAGAAAGACCAGGCGAAGCTCTATGTACCAGTCTATCGTCTGGCGTTCGGCATCTATGCCAATCAGTTGGCGTCGCATCAGATTGTCGATCTTGAGGCTGCCAGCCAGAAGATTCAGGTTGACAGCTGCAGCTATCGGGTGCCGAATATCGTGCTGGTGATAGGCGAGAGCTATAACAAGCACCACTCGCAGCTCTACGGCTACGACAAGCCTACGACCCCGCGACAGATGGCGCTGGCGGCAGAGGGCAGTCTGGTGGCCTTCTCTGATGTGGTGGCGCCTTGGAACCTGACGAGTTTTGTGTTTAAGCATGTGTTGTCTCTTCATGCTGTCGGAGATAGTCGTCAGGCAGATGTGCAAGGTGCTGGTGACGACTGGTGCGACTATCCGCTTTTCCCAGAGGTGTTCCGCAAGGCTGGCTATCGCGTCACCTTTATCACCAATCAATTTCAGCCGAAGGCTAAGGAGGCGGTCTATGATTTCAGTGGTGGCTTCTTCCTCAATGATCCAGTCTATAGCAAGCGATTGTTTGATGTCCGTAACAGCCGTCTGCATCGTTTCGATGACGGGGTGCTGAAAGAGTATGATGCGTTGTCGAAGGATTCGGCTGCCCATAACCTCATTATCCTTCATCTGATGGGGTCCCATGTGGACTATCGGGCTCGCTATCCGCAGAACCAGCGTTATTTCAATGCCGCTATGTATAATCGTCCAGAACTCACCGATAAGCAGAAGCGCATCCTCTCAGACTACGACAACTCGCTGCGTTACAACGACTCCATCGTGGCTGCCGTTACTCAGCGCTTTATCGACAAGGATGCCGTCGTCATCTATATGCCGGATCACGGTGAGGAGATCTTCGACGGCAAGCCTTATATGTATGGGCGGATGCATGGGGCGAATATCGACTACCGTCTGGCGCGCAACGAGATGGAGATTCCCTTCTGGATATGGGGCTCGCCACAGTATATCGAGCATCATCCTTATGGCTGGCAGGCGATAAAGGCTGCCAAGGACCGTCCGCTGATGACGGACGTGCTGCCTCATCTGCTGCTTTTCCTTGGAGGCATTGCTACGCCAGACTATCGGGCAGCGTACAATGTCATATCACCAGAATATGACGTGAAGCGCCCTCGAATCCTCAAGGGGGTCACTGACTATAATCAGCTGAAACGAAAATGAAGGAGATACTGACACGAAATGAATGTTCGGCGATGCGTGGCATTGCCATTATTGCCATCATGCTCCACAATTATTGTCACTTTATCGGCAAGATCGTGAAGGAGAATGAGTATATGTTTCAGACCGTCAACAATGATCGTCTCTGGTATGCGCTGATGCATCCCGATGAGTTGCTACCCGTACATCTGCTCTCTTACTTCGGCCACTATGGCGTACCTGTCTTTCTCTTCCTCAGCGGCTTAGGTCTCGTCTTGAAATACGAGACCTCACAGAGGGATAGGCGCGCTGTGGGTTGCGATCTTCAGCAGGGAATGAATCCTTGTGGGGTAGGGCGGTTCTTGCGTTATCATTATCTGAAGTTGTTGCGCATGTTGATTGTTGGTTTCACGCTCTTCCTGATGGTCGATGCTGTGACGCCTGGCCGTTTTGCCTTTCATTGGGACAATGTGCTGGCCCAACTGCTGATGTATATCAATGTGCTGCCAGAACCTGATAAGATCATCTGGCCTGGCATCTATTGGTTCTTCGGGCTGATGATGGAGCTCTACATTGTCTATCGCTTGCTGATTTATCGTCGCAGTTCGTGGGTAGTTGTAGCGTTGATAGTTGTCTGCTGGCTACTACAGGTGTTCTGCGATCCTGATGGTGATACGCTCAACCGCCTTCGCTATAACTTCATCGGAGGTATGCTCCCCTTCGGATTAGGTATATTGGCGGCAAGGGTTCCCAGGGTGGGAATATTTCGTTCCCAAGGTGGGAATGTTTTATTCCCAAGGTGGGAATATCTGGTGGGCTTCCTGCTGGCTTCGTTCTTGATTGTAGCAATGGGCTTCTGGTATCATAGCTGGTTGTGGGTTCCCGTCTTCATCATCATTGGCACGATTGCTTTGGTGAAGATGATGCCTGAGTGTATACTGAAGGTGTTTGTCTGGTTCGGAGGCATCTCTGCTGCGATGTTCGTGGTTCACCCAATAGTCCGCAAGCTCTTTATCACCGTCGCCTGGCGTCAGGATATCTACGACGGTCTGATGCTCTATGTCATCGTGACAATTGCCCTTTCCTGGGCTGTCAAACAAGTCATCGATCGTATCCCAGCGCCGAAGTTATGAAGATCGGGGATATCCAGTTGGCAGAGATGAGTCGCTATCGTGGCGAGTTGATGGGGGCAGCCATCGTCTTCATCATCTTGTTTCATGTGCCGCTGGCGCGTTCTGACGCCTTTTTTGGCTTGCGCCGCTGTGGTAATATCGGTGTCGATATGTTTCTCTTCTTGAGTGGTATCGGTCTTTGGTATTCGTGGGTGAAGAATCCCTCCGTGCGTCATTTCTACAAGCGTCGCTTACTGCGTATCTTTCCTACGTGGCTGGTCATCTCGTCCATCTACTACCTGCAACGTTTCAACTTCGAGACGGGCGACTATCTTGACCTCTTCCTCGACATTACCATCAACTGGGGTTTCTGGCTGAACGATGAACTGACGTTCTGGTACGTGCCTGCCATTATGATGCTCTATCTGTGGGCACCGCTCTATATGAAGCTGATTCAGCAGCATCCCGTCTATCGCTGGCTACCTGTGCTGATGGTTTGCTGGTGCGTCATCGTGCAGTGGGTCGTGCCCATCCATCAGGCTGTGGGACATATTGAGATCTTCTGGAGCCGCGTACCCATCTTCTTCTTGGGCATCAACTGTGGGGAACTGGTGCGGCAAGATCGTCGGATAGAGCCTGCAGGCCGTTGGTTGGTGTGGCTTGCTTTTCTGATGACGGCTGCAGCCTGTATCTGGCTGGAACAGGAGCGGCATGGGCGTTTTCCGCTCTTCGCAGAGCGCATGCTCTATATCCCGCTTACCGTTACACTTATCCTACTGCTCTGTGACCTGTTCCGTGCTGTTCCTGGTTGGTGTCATCGTGGTCTGATTTTCCTTGGTGGTCTCAGTTTGGAGATCTATCTGATCCATAATCACTTTGTGATGCACTATCTGATGCCTTATCATCTAGGCTATTGGCCTACAGCTTTGCTTACCACGCTGCTCACACTACCATTGGCTTGGCTGTTGCAACAAATCCTCAAACGCCTGATACCCGCATGAAGAAAAGAATCTATGCTTTCGACTTCGACGGGACGTTGACTACCCGTGATACCCTGATAGCATTCATACGCTATGCTAAGGGCACAAGAGCCTTTGTCTTAGGTTTCCTGCTTCATGCCCATCTGCTCGTGCTGATGAAACTCGGACTCTATCCGAATTGGAAAGCGAAGCAGAAGATCTTTTCTTATTTCTTCAAGGGGATGAACTTGGGGGATTTCGATGCCCTCTGCCAGCGCTTTGCTGCTGACAATCGCCAGTTATTGAGGCCAGAAGGTGTTCGTACGTTGGAGCAGGCAAGGACAGCGGGAGCCGATATCGTCATTGTCAGCGCCAGCATCGACAATTGGGTGAAGCCTTTCTTCACCAGTCCTGACGGTTTTGCCGATAATCTGCCGCCTCAGGTCATTGTGCTTGGCACGCAGATAGAGATTGCGTGCGGAAAGCTAACGGGCCATTTCCTCACCAAGAATTGCTATGGCCAGGAAAAGGTGAACCGTATTCTAGCGCTGTATCCAAATCGTAGCGAATATACCCTCACAGCATACGGTGACAGTCGAGGCGACAAGGAACTCCTCGCCTTTGCCGATGAGGCACACTATAAACCGTTCCGTTGATGGCTTCTAAAAGAAACAGCCCCTTGCGAGAAATTAATCTTGCAAGGGGCTTTCCTTATTAGTAGTCAGTTATTCTGCTTCAAGCAGGAGCACGCGGCTGCTCCAATCATTCTTCTTCGACCAGTCTGCGGGTTCATTGCGATAAGGCATCTCAAGGCCGTGGTTCATCAGGTAGGCACCGCTGAAAGTCTTGCCCTCAACGTCCATCGGGTTCTTGTCGATGCGGTTCAGCTCGTGTACCTTATACATTTTGTTAGCATCGAGGCCTGCCATCTTCACCAGGGGCAGATGCTCGTTCTGGAACGACTCCGTCTTCCACCAGAAGAAGACGCTCTTCGACTTTGCCTCATTGACGTACATCATTGAGGCCAGTCCCAGCTTATCGTATGGAGAGACAAGACGGTAGATATCACCGAACTGCACGATAGGACGAATCTCCTTATACTCCTTGATAGCCTGACGACAGAGGGCTTTCTCATCGTCGCTCATGTTCTTGGGCTGAATCTCCATACCCAGACGTCCGCTCATCGCTACATCGATACGATATTTCATGGCTGTGGTGCGGAAGACGGTATGGTTAGGGGTTGCTGAGATATGGCTGGCTTGTGCGATAGCAGGGAAGAAGTAGCTGGTGCCCCACTGCATGTAGATGCGCTGAAGGGCATCGGTATTGTCGGATACCCAGAACTCGTCGAAGTAGGGTAGCACGCCCCAGTTGGCTCGCCCGCCACCGCTGGCACAGGCCTGGATGGTCAGGTCGGGATACTTGGCACGAATGCGCTCGCAGGTCTTCTGGAAACCGCGATGATACTCAATGTTCAAGTGGCTCTGGTCTGCCATATTCAGATACTGTGAACCGTGATTCATGATGGCCATATTGGCATCCCATTTGATATAGTCGATCTCAGGATACTTAGTCATCAGGTTATCGACGATGGAGAAAACGAAGTCCTGCACCTTGGGATTAGCCATATCGAGCACCACCTGCGTGCCGCCACGTCCAAGGACAGCATCACGTTTGGGGGCCTTGATGATCCAGTCGGGATGTTTCTCATAAAGTTCAGAGACAGTGTTTGACATCTCAGGCTCGATCCAGATGCCGAACTTGATGCCGTGCTTCTTGGCATCGCGGAGCAATCCCTCAATGCCCTCTGGCAGCTTGTTTGTATCGACTACCCAGTCGCCCAGGGCGCAGTTGTCTGTCTTACGAGGATACTTCACGCCGAACCAGCCATCATCCATTACGAAGAGCTCACCACCCATCGAGGCGATGTCGCCCATCATCTGGTCCATGCCTTTCTGGTTGATGTCGAAATAGACGCCCTCCCAGGAGTTGAGCAGGATCTTGCGCTCCTTGTCACCATGAGCCAGCATGTATTTGCGGCCCCACTTGTGGAAGTTGCGGGATACGCCAGAGAGTCCGCACTGTGAGAAGCTCAGAGCTACCTTCGGGGTGATGAAGGTCTCACCTTTCTTCAGGTGGTACTCGGAGTTGTCAGGATTGATGCCCGCATAGAAATAGTGGTAGTCGGAGTCATCGGTCTCCACCTTCAGTTGGAAGTTGCCGCTGTAGCAGAGTGCTGCACCGATGACATCGCCTTGATTCTCCTGTCCTTTGCCGTTGAGTGAGAACATCACTTCAGCATGGTCGGTATGAGAATTGCGCACACCGTCCTTGTTCTTGATGATCTTCTCTCCTGGGGTGACAGGCTCCTCGCAGAGACGTGCCTCATTGCCCCACGAGCCGTAGAAATGACTGAGCCATACGTTTCCTCGGCGGATAGGCAGACAGATAGAGGCAAATTGAGTCAGCGTAACGGTCTTGGCCTCACCGTTCTTGATTTCCGTCCAAGTCTCAATCATATCTACTTCTGGACGAGCCATATAACAGAGATCTACCGTAATTGGATAGACGGGGTCTTTCATGCGGATACGCGTGATGGCCCCCTCCTGTTCAACATCGCCTGTAGCAATAAGTGCTGTCGAGAGATTGCCGTCGGCATGAGTCATGGCTAAGGCAGCTTCTGCAGGACAGTTCATGCCGTAGGCGGGATAGGCGTCCATGCGTCCGCCGTGGGTGCGCTGCATGTGTTGCAGGTCGCTATCGCTGAGCTTAGCACCGAAATATACATACTGGGGCTGTTTCCCCTCGTCCACATTCAGAACCATCGTGGTGTTCTTAGTCTGGACAACAACTTGTTCTGCCGATGCTGTCTGAACACCGGCCATGAGTAATGCAAAGAAAAAAAGTTTCTTCATAAAGATGGTTTTTGGGTTATTGTTCGTTTAAATCTGAATGCAAAGGTACAAAATTATCTGGTTTCTTGGTGATATATTCTCGATTATTTTGTACCTTTGCCCCACAAAGTGTTGAAAAGAGACAAATAGATACTATATTATGAACTCACTTGATATTTGGTTATTGGCTGTAGCTCTGGCAATGGACTGTTTTACAGTTTCTATTGTGAGTGGTGTCATTGTGCGTCGCTTTATGTTGGGACTGGTGCTGAGGCTTGCAGTGTTCTTTGGTGCCTTTCAGGCGCTGATGCCGTTGATAGGCTGGCTGGCTACGAATCATTTCAGTGAGGCGTTGGAATCAATAGATCATTGGATTGCCTTTGGATTGCTGAGCTTTATAGGAGGCAAAATGATTAAGGAGGCGTTTGAGGAAGAGAGCGAACACACATTTAATCCACAGCGTTTGGTAACACAGCTGCTGTTAGCTATTGCCACGAGTATCGATGCGCTGGCAGTTGGCATTTCCTTTGCTTGTATTGGCTATCATTCCTTGAACAGTCTGTTATGGCCTTTGATTGTTATAGGTGTTGTGTCGTTTACATTCAGTGTGATAGGTTATATGCTTGGGGTGCGTTTTGGCAGACGTATTGAACGTCGCTTGAAGCTAGAACTTCTGGGAGGTGTTATTCTGTTGGTAATTGGCGTAAAGATTCTTTTGTCTCATTTGTTCGGCATTGGCTAAAGAAAAACCAAGTAAAATGATGATTATTCCATAAAAAGTATTATCTTTGCAGCATGAAGATAGGTGTCCTAGGCTTCTGATGAGGTTTATAAACAAGTGACAAAAAATATGAGTAACATTATTCCAGGGTTTAAGAAGTTTATCGACAAGAATAGTTTTCTTGTGATATTAACATTATTCATCCTATGGATGTGTATTGGTATATTTCCCCTTCGCTGCTATGAGACAGATGGACAGGAAATTATACTTGGATGTGATATCATGTATCGAGAAGGGTGGTCAATTCCGCCAGTTTACTCTTATGCTTATAGGATGCAGCCGCTGACAACTTTTATAGTAGTTGCTTTAAAACATTTACTTCCTTTCCTCACGTGTGAGCAGATATATTGTTTCCTGACCGCAGTTGCAGCATTGTTTTTTTTAATTGGCAGTATATCGTTTGCTCGTCATATCACCCATGCTTCGAGTAGCATGATTCTGTTGGCTGCCATATTGCTCCCAGAGATGTACGCCATTGCCATGTATCCTAACACGGCAATTCCTGCTGCAGCATGTTTTGTTTGGGCGTTGATTTTCATAACTCGCGAAAACTACTTGCTTTCGAGCTTCTTATTGATTATTTCTGTTCTTTTCCGCCTTGATATAGTTACCGTATTTCCTGCGGTAATACCCCTACTTGTCTATCAGGGGAAATCTCTGAGGCGAATGTTTAATTTGGCGACAGTTTATGGTTTGATAGTGCTTGTAGTGACTGGGTTCTTATATTGGATATTAAAAACGGATATATTCGGAACATATGAAGAGTATCAGAGAAATGGTCCGATGATTCCACCGGCATCAAGGATATTAGCTGTTGTTGGCTTTTATTCTGTGGCTTATTTTGTGCTATTGCCTATTGGTGTTGGTGTGATTATTGCCAAAAAAAGGTGGAAGGAACTATTTGTTGTATTGTTGCCTATTCTAATTATCCATTATGTTTTTGCTTCTTTTGGTAATGCCTCAAAGCATTTCCTATATAATGCTCCTTTTGCCATAATTGCTGGTACTCGTGCGCTTGAGTGGATTTGTTGCCAGTTGCGCAGACATGTTGCTTTGAAATGGGGCACCGCGGTAGCCGTCGTGCTCTTTATGACGGTTTCTGTGCGTAAGTGGAATTTGAGTATGCCTTGGCTTTATAAGAATCCATTGAGCAAGGTGGGTGTTCTTATGCCATTATACGAGACGGAGCGTGGCAACACTGGCTATTCTGTGGGCGTGGGAGCTGGCTTTCAGTTGTGTACTAATGATGAGAATATGCTTTTGACAGGCCATCTGTTCTATCCTTGGTATATTCGTGAAATCAAGGAGTTGTTGGGTGATTGGCGCAAGCAACAGAAGACGGTCATCGACAAAGTGCCCACTTCCAATATTTTAATTTTGGAGTACGGAGCCTCAGCTCCTATTTCTTTTGAACTCATGACAGAAGAGAATCGGTTCAAGCTCTTGGAGAATATGCCAGAAACTTATCGATATACGATATCCAACCAACAGCGTGATTTACATTTCTGGCGTATTGTTATGCCTAATGCGATAACAGAAAGTAAACAGATTGTCTCCTATATCGACGGTGTTCTACAAGATTTCCCTGAAGGTGAAGTTTATCTTCTCTCTGCTGCAAATCATTATGGGGCTTCGTATTTCATGGATGAACTTGTTTCTACGGGTAAACTTGAGAAGAAAGCAGATCGGCTATATAAAATATTAAGATAAATTTGGGATTCTGAACATATTTTTGTATCTTTGCAGCATGAAGATAGGTGAAGAGACGATACAACTCAAAGGGCTTAACATCGGCTATCATACAAAGCAGGGTATCAGGCTGGTGGCTGGACCTATCAATGGTGCCATTCGGAGTGGTGAACTGACATGCTTGTTAGGAGCTAATGGTGTTGGGAAATCCACGCTGCTGCGTACGCTTGCTGCTTTTCAGCCTAAAGTGGATGGGGAGGTGTTTATCGAAGGTCGTAGCCTGTCTGATTTTTCCGATAAGGAACTAAGTCGGCTGATAGGCGTAGTGCTGACAGAAAAGCCAGATGTACGGAATATGACTGTGCGCGAATTGGTATGTCTGGGGCGCTCACCTTTTACAGGCTTTTGGGGTACATACTCAAAGGAGGATTTACGGGTTGTGGATGAGTCGTTAGCTCTTGTGGGTATAGAGGCGCTATGCGGCCGGATGATTCATACGTTGAGCGACGGAGAGCGCCAGAAAGTGATGATTGCCAAGGCGCTGGCTCAGCAAACGCCAGTCATCTACCTCGATGAGCCAACGGCCTTTCTCGACTATCCAAGTAAAGTGGAGGTCTTACAGCTTCTCCGTCGTATCAGTCGTAAGGCGGAAAAGACCATATTCCTTTCTACGCATGATGTAGAGTTGGCTCTTCAGCTGGCTGATACCATCTGGTTGATGACCCGTGAAACGGGCGTCAGCATCGGCTCTCCCAGAGAGTTGGCGCAACAGGGGATTCTTGGGAGTTTTATCGAGCGGGAAGATATTGCATTCGACCCGGAGACACTTGCCATCAAAATTCTACGGAATAACTAAATATTAATAGAACCATGTTATACGGGCACGGCGACGACGCCTTTCGTTATGGCGATAAGATTAAGCTGAACTTCAGTTCCAATGTGTATTACGGGGCTGATCTCACTAAGTTGCGTGACTATGTTATGCAGCATTTCGACGTGGTCAGTCATTATCCGGAACCTCAGCCACATGAACTGGAGCAATTGTTGGCAGAACGACTGGGCGTGCCAGAAAATACCGTACTTATTACCAACGGTGCCAATGAAGCGATCTATTTGATAGCACAACTCTACAAGGGATGGGCATCGGTGATTCCCCAGCCTACATTCAGTGAGTATGCAGATGCTTGCAAGGCTTATAACCATCTGATATCCTATGATAATGCTGATGAGCTGAACATATTGCCAGAGGATCGTCTTTATTGGATTTGCAATCCAAATAATCCGACGGGCAATGTACTTCTGAAACCGTTGGTCAATCGAATTATCCGCCAGAATCCACGCTATTTATATGTTATTGATCAGTCGTATGCCGACTATACGCTTCAGCCCATGCTGGAACCAAAAGAGATGACTGATTGCTACAATGTGATGCTTATTCATTCTCTGTCGAAAAAATACTGTATTCCAGGACTGCGTTTAGGGTATATGTTCAGTTCTCCTATTATTATCGAGCGTCTGCGACGTATCCGACAGCCTTGGACAGTTAACTCACTAGCCATAGAGGCCGGTAAGTATTTGTTGAGAAACGACCCTCAGATGATTCCCGACTTGAAGGAATACCTTACGGAAGCTCAGCGGCTGTATCATCAGCTGTCGGAGATTGAAGGATTAATGGTGATGGACACAGCCACAAACTTCATGTTGGCGAATATGGATTTCGGTGATACGACCGAGTTGAAGAAATGGTTGATAGACAACTATGGTATCTTGATTCGGGATGCCTCTAACTTCAGGGGACTTGATAACCATTGCTTCCGTGTAACAGCCAGGAGACCAGAGGAGAATGATCTGCTGATAGAGGCAATTCGTCAATATAAGGCTTGGAAATCGATAAATACGTAGTGATATGGAAGTAAGCATTGGCCAAACTCATTTCTACGACCGCATCTGGGCAGCACTGATATTCTTTACCCGTCTGCCGTTCTGGCGACTCTACCAGCCGCCGAAAGCATGCTATGAGACGGTGGTAGAGCATTGGCCGTTGGTAGGATGGCTCACTGGCGGTGTGATGGCAGCCACACTTTATGGTGCGTCAATGGTCTTGCCATATCAAGTCGCTGTTCTAGTGGCTATCGTGATGAGGCTGTTATTGACGGGAGCACTCCACGAAGATGGGCTGGCCGATTTCCTCGATGGCTTTGGCGGAGGCGGCAGCAACCGCCAGCGTATTCTCGATATTATGAAAGATTCGCATATCGGTACATACGGGGTAATAGGGCTGGTACTCTACCTACTACTGCTGTTTTTCAGCCTGAGTTCCATGTCGCAGGAAATGGCTGCTTTGGCAATCCTGGCTGCTGATCCCTATGCGAAGATGCTTACGGCCCAGTTGGTGTCGATGATGCCTTATGCCCGACGGGAGGAGGAAGCAAAAGCCAAAGTCATTTATCGGAAGATAACATTGGTAAGCGGTGTTAGTCTGGCGGTGCAGGGCTTATTGCCTATAGGCTTGTTCGTCTGGTATATGGGCATTGTTTGGGAGCCCCTGATTTTTATCCCCGCCCTCGTTATGTATTTCCTTTATCTGCTTATCTGGCGAAGACTTCATGGCTATACAGGCGATTGCTGCGGAGCTGTTTGCCTGATGGTAGAGTTGTCTGTGTATCTGACACTGATGGTGATTTAAACCCATAATAACGAGGAGATTGATTATGAGCATACTGCATTTCCAACCCATCAAAGGACAGGTTCGCACGATACTCCGTGCTATCCTGAACACGCCTGAGGTCTCTTCTTGCCGTTTGAAGGTGGTCCTGACGCTCCGGTTGGTTTGTGAGGAAATCGTTATGAATGTGACATCATATGCCTATCCCGAAGGAACAGAGGGTTATCTGGATGTGGATATCCAGAAAGTTGCAGTAAGTAGCGGTCACCCCGATAACCGCGTCGTCATCCGTTTCGAAGATGGGGGCATACCTTTCAATCCCTTGGAGCAGAAGAAACCAGACATCACGCTTCCATGGAAACAGCGTCCCGTTGGAGGCCTTGGTGTCTATCTTATCCTCCGTATGATGGATGATGTACGCTATGCTTATGTTGATAATAGAAATGTTTTGACTGTCGAGAAAATAATATAGTAACAACACTTAAAAACCAGTAAGATTATGAAGATTAAAGCAGACTATGCCAATGCTCCCCAGTGGAGGACTTTGACTGTAAAGGCTACATTGCCTGAAGAACTGAAATGTTTGAATGAGATTGCCCATAATATGTGGTGGGTATGGAATCACGAGGCGCGCGATTTGTTCCGTGAACTCGATGTAGATATCTATCATGAGACGCGACACAATCCCGTCATGCTGCTCGAGCGCCTCACCTTTGATCGCAAGGAAGAGATCTTGAAGGATAAGGCTCTCATGAAACGCATCAAGGATGTCTATGCCAAGTTCCGCAAGTATATGGACGTGGAGCCAGATACCAGTCGTCCGTCAGTGGCCTATTTCTGTATGGAGTATGGTATCCATTCGGCATTGAAGATCTATTCTGGCGGTCTGGGCATGTTAGCCGGAGACTACGTGAAGGAGGCTTCTGACTCAAACGTCGATATGTGCGCTGTCGGCTTCCTCTATCGTTTCGGATACTTCACACAGAGTCTCTCGATGGACGGACAGCAGATTGCCAACTACGAGGCACAGAATTTCAACAGCCTGCCTATCGAGCGCCAGCTTGACAGTGATGGCAACCCGCTGGTGATTGACGTGCCCTACAACAGCATTGAGGTGCATGCTTATGTATGGCGCGTAAACGTAGGTCGCGTGAAGCTCTATCTGCTCGACACAGACAATGAATTGAACTCCGACTTCGACAAGCCCATCACCCACAGCCTTTATGGTGGTGACTGGGAGAACCGTCTGAAGCAAGAGATCCTGCTCGGTATCGGTGGTATGCTGCTGCTGAAGAAGTTGGGAATCAAGAAGGATATCTATCACTGTAACGAAGGCCACGCGGCTCTCTGTAACCTGCAGCGCTTGTGCGACTACATCTCTGAAGGCCTGACGTTTAATCAGGCTCTCGAACTAGTACGTGCTTCTTCTCTTTATACTGTTCACACTCCAGTGCCCGCAGGTCACGACTATTTCGACGAAGGTCTCTTTGGCAAGTACATGGGCGGTTATCCTGCAAAGCTTGGTATCACATGGGATGAGTTCATCGGCATGGGCCGTACCAACCCCGATGATCATGGTGAGCGTTTCTGCATGTCCACCTTTGCTTGCAATACCTGCCAGGAGGTCAATGGCGTATCTATGCTTCATGGCTGGGTGTCTCAGAAGATGTTTGCCCCCATCTGGAAGGGTTACTATCCTGAGGAGAACCATGTGGGCTACGTGACCAATGGTGTCCACCTGCCTACTTGGGTGGCTACTGGTTGGTTGACGAACATCTACGAGAAATACTTGGATCCCGCCTTCATGTCCGATCAGTCGAATGAGGCCAGATGGCAGGGCATCTACAACTGTCCCGATGACGAGTTGTGGAAGACTCGTCTGCTCATGAAGAAGAACTTGACCTTCTATTTAGAGAAGCAATTCTCTGCAACGTGGCTGAAGAGACAGAACGATCCCTCACGTATCACGAAGTTGGCTCAACACTTCAACCCGAATGCACTGATTATTGGCTTCTGCCGCCGCTTTGCTACCTACAAGCGAGCCCATCTGCTCTTCACCGATCTGAACCGTCTGAGTCAGATTGTGAACAATCCAGAGCGCCCCGTCATCTTCCTCTTTGCAGGTAAGGCCCATCCTGCCGATGGTGCAGGTCAGGGACTCATCAAGCGAATCTTCGAGATCTCACAACTTGATGAGTTCCAGGGTAAAGTGGTCTTTGTTGAGGACTACGATTTCCTGCTGGCCCGTCGTCTTGTCTCAGGTGTTGACATCTGGATGAACACCCCAACACGTCCTATGGAGGCTTCCGGTACCTCTGGCGAAAAGGCAGAGATGAACGGTGTCGTCAACCTCTCTGTGAAGGATGGCTGGTGGCTGGAGGGCTATCGCGAGGGTGCTGGATGGGCACTTACCGAGAAGCGCACCTATCAGAACCAGGAGTATCAGGACCGTCTCGATGCCGCTACTATCTATGGTCTGCTCGAGAACGAGATTATACCTCTTTATTATAATAAGGATAAGAATGGCATCTCAAAGGGCTGGCTCAAGGTCGTTAGGAACTCTATCGCCCAAATCGCTCCTCATTATACGATGAAACGTCAGCTTGACGACTATTATGAGAAGTTCTACAACAAAGAGGCTAAGCGCTTCAAGGAGATTGCCAAGGACAACTACAAGCTGGCCAAGGAGATCGCCCTGTGGAAGGAGACCGTAGCCGAGCGCTGGGACGGCATCCGCGTTGTCAGCTCCGGATGGGATTTCCCCGTCATGGGTGGTGAGACCGGACAGAAGTATCATCTGAAATATGTCATCGACGAACAGGGACTCGACGACGTCATCGCCCTGGAGAAGGTGAACATCTACACCGACAAGAACGGTGAGGAGCGCATCTACAACATCGAACCGCTGAAGATGACGGGCCGTGAGGGCAACAACTACACCTTCGAGGCGGAGCTGACTCCCAAGCAGTCCGGACTCTACAGGAGTGCCGTCCGCATGTATCCGAAGAACAAGCACCTGCCCCACCGTCAGGACTTCTGCTACGTCAGGTGGTTGGAGTTGCCGGATCTGAAATAATCTATCTCGGAAAGAGTGCTTATATATGCGCCCTATGAAACATTTAAAATATCTCATACTTGCCTTGGGCCTTAGTGTCTGTGAGCCATTAATGGCCCAAGGCGGTTTATTCAACTGGGTACCGACCCGCGGGCTGCTTGTCAACGTCATGTTCATGCCTATGCTGACTTTAGTTAATAAGCTCAAGGCATACGGCTATGCTACTAACATAGAGGAAATGATGGAGGATCCTGTATTCTGGGACGACACTATCTCCTACGAAGAGTGGGATAAGTGGTACTACGAGAATGTACGCATATCCCCTGCGGGAGATACGACCTTTAACAGTGGTATCAGCATCGGTTTCGATACCCGTGCGTCGCTGACCTACAATATCGGGCGCAACTTCTTCAATGCCTATGGACAGTTCAACAATATCCGCTACCATCACAATAGCGCCCATGGCTATCTGAACGACTGGTTCGTCAATGCCTCTATTGGTATCCGACTATAATTGGGGATACTTTTTCAGAACGCAATTATTTCAGGTAGCCCTGTTTCTTGAGAAACAGCTCTACGTGGTCTTTGCTGGTTTTGGCATCGTGACCATAGATGGCAAGACCTTGTCTGACGGTGGCTCTTGGGTAAAGTTTGGTGAGATCCTGCAAGCAATTGCCCAAGCCAGAGCCTTCGTGAGTGGTAAAGGGTATGAGGATCTTGAGCGACAAGTCATGTTTCTTTAGGAAGGTGAACATCACCTGTGGATAGGTGCCCCACCATACGGGACCACCGATGAAGATGGTCTCATATTGCGATACATCGATATCGCCTTCGTAAGGTGGCATCTCGCCATTCTCTTGTTCTTTTTTGGCAAGGTCACAAAGGGGTTTGTAGGCCATCCCGTCGTACTTGTCCGTCTTTATCTCAAATTGGTCTGCACCTATGAGTTCTGCTATATAGTCTGCCACAATCTTCGTGTTGCCAACCTTGATATTGCCGACGGCGTAGTTGTCACCGGCATGCGAGAAATAGACAATCAGCGTCTTTCCTCCGCTCTTTGCGGGCTCTGCCTGAACTTCAGCTTCTGTTGATTCGTTTTCACTATTACCACTCTTCTTGTTGTTGCTGCAAGCTGTCGATACCAGCAAGCACATGGCTGTTGCCAGCAGATATTTCATAAATTTCATGGATAGTATCTTTAATAATATGTTATTGATAGTTATCTTATAGTGCCTCGTCGAAGGGGGCAGCAGTGACGCACTTCAGGTTCTTTTCAAGCTGAGAGGTAGAGCTGGCACCGATGAGGACGGAGGTGACGGCTTTCTGATGTAGGATCCAAGCGAGGGCCATCTCTGCCAGTGTTTCGTTACGGCTCTGGGCCACTTCGTTGTAGTGTTTCAGCTTGGCCAGCAGTTCTGGCGTGAGCATTGAACTCTTCAGGAATTTCTCCTTGGCCATGCGGCTGTCGGTAGGGATACCATTGAGATAGCGGTCTGTCAGCAGACCCTGTGCCAAGGGTGAGAAGGCGATGAAGCCGATGCCTTTTTCAGCGCAGAAGTCGGTGATACCCGTCTCTTGCGGTTTGCGGTCGAGCATGTTCAGGCGTCCCTGATAGATGAGTAGGGGTACGTCGTGAGCTTTCAGGTAGTCATAACCGAACTTCAAGGGTTCGAGTGGCCAGTTGGAGATACCCACATAGAGTGCCTTACCCTGACGGACGATATCGACCAGCGCCTGAAGCGTTTCCTCCAGTGGGGTCTCAGGATCGTAGCGGTGGCTATAGAAGAGGTCTACATAGTCTATCTTCATGCGCTTCAGGCTCTGATCGAGCGATGCCATCAGATACTTGCGGCTACCCCAGTTCCCGTAAGGGCCAGGCCACATGTCATAACCTGCTTTGGAGGAAATGAATAGTTCGTCGCGGTAGGGGCGGAAGTCCTCGTCCATGAGTCGTCCCATCGTCTCTTCAGCAGAGCCATAGACGGGTCCGTAGTTGTTCGCCAAGTCGAAATGGGTGATGCCGTGGTCGAAGGCATAGTGGGTAATCTCACGGCTGCGCTCGTAGGGATCCACACTTCCAAAGTTATGCCAGAAGCCAAGGCTAACCTTAGGCAATAATACACCAGAGCGCCCACAACGCTCAAATTCCATTCCGTTGTCGTAGCGGTTCTTTGCCGCAAAATACAGTTCTTTCATATAGCAGGTTTTGGGTTTTCTGCTGCAAATATAGTAGAAATCTTCTGATTATCCAAACAACTTGTCAGAAACTGCAGCCGAAAAGCCAAATAATGATGATTTCTCTTCAGTTTTTCGTTGCTTTTGCGACGGATTTCAAGGCGTTGTCCCTGTTTTGTCGCAATATGGTTTAAGTGTCGCTACTATCTGAAATGTTTTTCTCAAAAAAAGTTGGAAGGGGAAGAAATCCATCTTATCTTTGCATCGTCAATCAGACAAAAAGAGTTCTGAGCGACATCAGAGAATATTTCAAAAAAGGTATTAACAATTAAATAAAGAAAGGAAAAGAATTATGGCAAAGACACCAGTAACAATGAAGATTGACGGTTATAAGGACCGTGAGGTAATGATGGTATATTACGAGTTTGAGCAGGAGACTGACGTAGAGGGACAGATGAGTGGTATCCCCCGTGGTGGTAAGATTATTGTCCGTGTGAAGGCCCTGAATGATGGTACCCCAGACCTGCTGGCTTGGATGACAGAGCGCAACCTGCCGAAGAACGGAAGCATCGAGTTCCTCGAGACGAAGACCGGCAAGGCTATGAAGACTATCAAGTTCACCAACGGCTACTGCGTTGACTTCGAAGAGAAGTGGGAAGACAAGGCTGGCCACTTTGAGGAGATCGTTATCACCTGCAAGCAGATTGAGGTTGGTTCTATCAAGTTTGAGAACGAGTGGGCTTAATAAAGGTAATAGGTAATAGTGAAAAGTGAATAGTGAATAGTGAATAGTGAATAGTAACAATTAAAGAAAGAAAGGAAACAAGATATGGCAGAGAATGTAACACCAGTAACCCTCGAGGTTAAGGATTTCAAGGCACGTGAGGTAATCTTAGTAGATTACAAGTTCAATCAGGCAACTGATCGTGAAGGACAGATTTCAGGTATCCCCCGCGGCGGACGCATCAACATCCGCGTGAAGGCCCTGAATGATGGCAACGCCGAGCTGCTCGGCTGGATGCTGGCTCCGACAGATCCGCGCGACTTCACTCTCAAGTTCCAGAGCACGGTTGACGGCAAGGACATGAAACAGCTGAAGGGCACAGGTTGCTACTGCGTGAAGTACAAGGAGTATTGGGCAGACGGCGAAGAGCACTACGAGGACATCGAGCTCGTATGCCAGAAGCTGGAGAATGGTCCTGTAGCTTTCGAGAATCCTTGGAAGTAAACGAGTAAGCGAGAGCAGAGTGGAGCTCGCTCCAACTCTGCCGAGCGCGAGTTTACTCGATGCGAAGCATCAAATAGGCGATATAGCAAAGCACAGCCAAAATAACCTTTTGAGAGATGTTGAAGGGTTGGTAGAAATCAATTCTGCCGGCCTTTTTTTGTGAAAATTAATACGGTTTTATTTTGCATTTTGCCCGAATTGCACTAACTTTGCCATCCAAAGAGAAAATACGATGGAAATAGAACAAACTAAATCCTGTACGGCAGAGAACAACAATCATACCTATCCCTTTATCAGTCGTCCGGCGGCAGGCACGCTATGTTATCCGTTTCGTCGCATAGCCAAGGGCGTCTCCAGCCGTATTGCCAAGGCATTTCTTATCAGGCTGAGGGAGTGGTTGCCTGCAGAGATACAGGTGCTAGATGATGTCTGTGTTAATGTTTCAGAATCCTTACCGCCACTACGGGTGGACATCGCCCTGTTGCGGGAAGACCAGCCTGACTTCCGCATAGATGTAGAGATAGACGTGCCTTATACTAGAGACGGTGAGCCAGTACACTATGTAGCCTGTGGGGACCAATTTCGAGATGCCCTATTGAGCCGTCATGGGTGGACGGTGGTGCGTTTCGCAGGACTGCAGCTGCTGGCAAATCCGAAAGCATGTGCTGACTATTTGTTGCATCTGGACAATCCTTCGGCCTTGATCTCCGTGAGCCAATGGACACGCAACGAGGCACTGAAGGCAGTCGTCAAGGGAGGGGGCTATCCTGAAGAATGGCAACAGCTGGCTCCCCTTCCGCTAACGGAAGAGGAACGCCAATGTGGACTGTTGGTGAAACCGTTCCCACGTACCCTTGAGATGGAGGAGAAGATGGCGGCCTTTACTGATGCAGGTCGCTATAAGCAGGATCGGCACATCGACTTCGAACCCTACGAACATATCTATATATATGACGGAAGGGTAAGACTGCTGCCTGTCAGTTCGCTGATAGCGTATTTCTTCGACGAGTTCAATGCCCTGCAGATGGCACTGCAGCAATACGAGCGTAATAAGATTCCTGTAGAGGATTCGTTGGACAAATGGGAAAGGACGGGACGTCTGGCCAGTGAGGTGGGTACCTTCGTGCATGCCCAGACGGAGAACTATTTCCGTGATGGCTCCTTCGAGACCCTTTGTTCCCTCCGTTTCGGCAACGAGACGGAAGTGATATCCGTAGAACGTGAGCGGGATCATTTTCTACGTTTCGTCAAGGACTATGATATTCACCCCTACCGTCAGGAGTGGCCCGTCTATGACACAGAACTGAACATAGCCGGCACCATCGATATGATATGTAAGAATGCTGACGGCACTTTTACCATCTACGACTGGAAGCGCAGCAGCAAGGTGGTGAATGCTCTGGGACAGCCTATCACAGAGGGCTTTGGTGGCAAGATGAGTAAGAATGGCGTCAGTCTGCCTGATACCTCTTTCTATCATTACTGCATCCAGCAGAACCTTTATCGCTATATGTTGGAGACCCGCTATGGCTTGCGTGTCAGAGCGATGAATCTGGTGGTGCTCTGTCCCGACTATCCGACTTATTATGTGGCTCAGGTGCCGAGGATGGAGGAGGTTATCAGTCAGGTGATAGGTGTCTGTAAGATGAAAGACTTGGGTCACTATTTGTTGGTATAGTCTGCTTTTTTCTCCAATAATGCAATCTGTTTCGCCTTTTTTGTGTAACTTTGCACGCGAAAGATGATCCGCAGACACAACCTTCTTATGATATTGCTGTGCTTGCTGTCGATGACAGCCAGTGGGCAGTCCGTCCGTCGAGATACTGTTACGGACAGGACTCATCAGCTTCGTGAAGTGATGGTGACAGAGAGTCGTCGTCAGCAGGAGGTAACGAGTACTGCCCCGCTACATATTATCAATCGTGAGCAGATGCTGAGTCTTGGTGTGACTGATGTGGCCGATGCCTTGCATCGTATTCCTGGCGTTACCCTCCGTGACTATGGTGGTGCAGGAGGTCTGAAGACAGTCTCTGTGCGAGGGTTTGGAGCCAAGCATACGGGGGTGAGCTACGACGGGGTGATGCTGAGTGACTGTCAGAGTGGCGAGATAGACCTCTCGCGCTATTCGCTCGACAACGTGGATCAACTGTCGCTTGTCATTGGTGATAACGACGATATCTTCATCCCTGCCCGCAATGCCTCTGTACCAGCCATTCTGAGTATTCAGACCATCGGTATGCCCTCCGCAGACAAGCATCCGCATCTGACGGCACAACTGAAAATGGGTTCCTTTGGCTATGTGAGTCCTTTCTTGCGCTATGAGCAGAATGTCAGCGAGCGGCTGGCTTTCTCCGCTGTGGGGGAGTATGTCTATGCGGAGAACGACTATCCCTTTGAACTGAAATCGAATGGCGTGACCGTCAGCGACCGTCGCACGAACAGTCGGATGAACAGCGGGCACGGCGAACTGAACTTCGTGTGGAGCGCCAATGCCCTCAACCGTCTGAGCGGCAAGGTCTATTATTACGACAACGACCGCCAGTTGCCCGGTGTGGTACATTTTTACAGCAACCTGTGCAAAGAGAGCCTGCGCGACCGCAATTTCTTCGGGCAGCTCATGTATCAGGCCCATCATCAGAGTGGCTGGTCGCTGAAGTGGCTCGCCAAGTTCAACTGGAATGCCTCTGCCTATAAGAATCCCCTGATACCGAACAACAACTACGATGCCAGCTACTGGCAGCGCGAGGCCTATACCGCTGCCGCCGTGCTCTATACACCGTCGGAGCAGTGGGCTTTCGACTATTCGGCTGACTACAGCTTCAACAACCTGAGCAGTGCGGAGGTCAGGACGATAGGCATCAGACCCTACCGCCACACCGTCCTCCAGTCGGCTACGGCGAAGTACCGCAACGGCAGGCTGACGGCCTTGGCCCGTCTGCTCTACTCACTCTATCTGAACGACGCAAAGGACGGGAAGGGCAGCCAGAACATGCGCCGGCTGTCGCCCTCGCTGTCACTCTCCTATCAGCTGATGGAAGACGAGCAGCTCTTCCTGCGGGCATCGTATAAGAACATCTTCCGCGCACCGACGTTCAATGAGAGCTACTACTTCCACTACGGCAGTCCAGACCTGGCACCGGAGAGCACCGACCAGGTGAATGTCGGTCTGACGTGGAAGACACAGACGGAAGGACTGGACCTGCAACTGACAGCTGACGGCTATTACAATCACGTGAAGGATATGATTGTGGCCGTACCCTATAATATGTTTATCTGGACCTGTATCAACGTGGGCAAGGTGCGTGTGCTGGGAGCCGAGGCGACTGCCGCTGCCTCCTATCGGCTGAGCGAGAGTCAGAGCCTGCAGTTTTCCGGCAACTACAGCTATCAGCAGGCTGAGAACCGCACCAACCCGTCGTCGCCCTATTACGGCCATCAGATAGCCTACGTCCCGTTGCATACAGGCAGCGTTGCCATCGGGTGGGAAAATCCCTGGGTCAGCCTGTCGCTGCACGGCTCGGGCATAAGCAGCCGCTGGGCCAACAACAATCACCAGCCGGGAACGCTTGTCAAGGGCTACTGGGACACGGGGCTGACGGCCTATCACACCTTTCACTGGGGCACTCAGCAACTGGAGGCCCGCATCGACGTGAAGAATCTCTTCGATACCCAGTACGAGATTGTACAGTTCTACCCCATGCCGGGCCGCAGCTGGCAGCTGTCTGTGAAATATCAGATCTGAGAGTTTGAAGTTTAAGGTTTATAGTTTAAAGTTTATAGTTTATAGAAGTATGAAAAAGTACATTTTAAGTTTTGTGATGATGGTGATGGGCGCATCGCTCCTCACCTCGTGTCTGAGTGACAATGACAACAAAAACAATCAGCCCATCACGGTACCTGTGACAACGGGACTCTATGTCGTCAACAATGGCCAGTGGAACCAGAACAACGGCAGCCTGACCTATTTTGACTATAAGACGATGACGGCCCAGGAGCTGCTGGGTTCCGGCGAACTGGGTGACACGCCCAATGATGCCTACACCAAGGGCGACACCATCTTCATCGCAGTCAACACAGACAACATGATCGTGGTCTATAACAAGAAGACGAACAGCGTGATCGACCGTGTCAGCACGACTGAGGAGATGGGCGAGATTGAGGGCAACGGGCCGCGCCATATCATCGGCTACGGCAAGTACATCTACTTCACGACCTACGGCGGCTATGTGGCCCAGATGGATGCCAAGGAACTCACTGTGACCGACAAGGTGAAGGTGGGTTCTGCCCCTGAGGACCTCTCGCTGGGAGGCACGTCGGATGCTCCCGTGCTCTATGTGGCCAACAGCGACTACGGCTACGGCAATGCCTCCGTGTCGAAGGTCACGGTAAAGGCCAATGGCTTCGGTGCCGTAGAGACCATCACCAGTGAGAAGATCCAGAATCCGCAGGACATCCTGGCTGTGGGCAACGGCTTCTATTATATCGATTGGGGCCACTATACCGACGACTATTCCAAGCAGCTCGATGCCGGCCTCTATTACTATGAGAACGGTGCCGTATCACTGCTCGTGGAGAATGCTACAGGCATGGGCGTCGGTATGGTCTATGCAGCTGGCTATGCCGTGGGCTACAACATCGTGACTTTCAACAACCCTTATGGCAGCGACAGTAAGCCTACCTATAACACGTACAACACTTATACACGCTCAAAGACCACACTCACGCTGACAGGCGACACGGGCAACGAGATCTTCAGCCCCGCTGCCATCGCCGTCGATCCGCTGACGGGCAACATCGTCATTGCATCGCGCGCGAAGGATCCCGACACGGGTTCTGCCAGCTTCACGCTGCCCGGCTATGCCAACATATACAACTACAACGGACAGTTTGTCAAAGGCTCCAACTTCCAGACTGGCATCGAGCCCCACATGATCGGCTTCACCCTGGGCACCCAGACCATCATGCAGTAATATGAGAATCGTCTGCGGACTTATCATCACGCTAACACTCCTTTCCTGCGGTGGGCGCTCTGCCCACCTGCAGGAAGGCGGTGATAGTATCCCGTTCAAATACGCCACGCTGCCCTCCATCGTCAAGTATGATGGCTATACGGTGGTCACCCTTGCCAACCCCTGGAAGGAGGGCAAGGCACTCCACACGTATGTCCTCGTGCCAAGCAATGCACCCTTACCCGTCCATCTGCCGAAAGGAACGGTGATCCGGACCCCACTGAAGCGGGCGGTAGTTTTCACGACGGTTCATTGTGCCTTGTTGATGGAACTGGGGTGCCGAGATAAAATTGCGGGTGTCGCTGATTTAAAGTACATCAAGATACCTTGGATTCAGCGACAAGCAGCCAAGGGACGTATCGCTGATTGTGGCGACGGGATGAGTCCAATGATAGAGAAGATTATCGACCTACGGCCAGACGCCATCCTGCTCTCTCCTTTTGAGAATAGTGGAGGTTATGGTAAGCTGGAGGAAATCGATATCCCGCTGGTGGAGTGCGCCGAGTATATGGAGGTGTCGCCATTGGCGCGAGCTGAGTGGATGCGCTTCTACGGACTGCTGTTTGGCTGTCAGAAGAAGGCTGACAAGCTCTTTGAGAAAGTGGATAAGAACTATTGCGACCTGCAGCAGAAGGCGCAAGAGGCAGGCGAAGGGCGCTCTGTGCTCATCGATAAACAGGTGGGTTCTGTATGGTATGTACCAGGTGGTCAGAGCACCATCGGGCAGATGGTGAAAGATGCCAATGGCCGCTATCCCTGGGCCGATGATGACCATAGCGGTTCTCTCTCCATGCCTTTTGAGCGGGTGCTGGAGGAGGCCTTCGATACGGAGGTGTGGATGTATCGCTATGATAGCGACAAGCCGATGACCTTCGACGACCTGCTGGCTGAGAAGGAAGGCTATAAGGAGTTCCGAGCTTTCGAGACTCGTGAGGTCTATGGCTGCAACGTGCGTACTTCGCTTTTCTATGAAGAGTCTCCTTTCCATCCAGACAGGCTACTCAGCGACTTTATCCAGATCCTTCACCCCGATATCAAGGGACTGCCGCCCCTCCATTACTACAAGAAGCTGCCTCAGCAGTAGTCCTTTTCGCCTAAATATATATAAAAATGTAGGTGAAGCGAACAACTTTCACTAAAGACATTTGTCCTTTAGTCGCTGCAAAGGTACGATTTGCTACACGAAAAAGCGAAAAAAGTTCATCATTCAAGGAAATTTTGTATCTTTGTCCTCCAAAAGATTATCTACAGCAATCATGACAGAGATTCACAAACAATACAGACAGGCTCTGACTCCAAAGGAACTATACACCGAGCGCATTGCGGCGCTGACGGAGGAGATTCGGCAGCTGAACAAGCACAACCGGCTGGTGGTGGTGCTGGAGTTGTCGGCCATCGGCCTGGCCATTGGCTGCGTGGTGGCTTACACGATGTGGAGCAACGTGGCGGCGCTGGTAGTGGCCGCATTGTTCATCGCTGCCTACGTGGCCATACGCTGGCGAGACAGCAGGAACAGCCGGATGGCGGAAGAGAAGGAGAGCTTGCGCAGCGTCTATCAGAAGGAACTGAACTATCTCGACGGCGACTTCTCTGGCTTTGCGTCGGGAGAGCAATACGCGAATCCCCGCCATGCGTTCTCGCTCGACCTTGATATCTTCGGGCCGCAGTCGCTCTTTCACCGTATCAACCGCGCCGTCACTACTGGCGGCAGTGATTTTCTGGCAAAGGAACTGGCTGAGACGCGGGTGAGGACCATCGACGAGATTGAGGTGCAGCGCGAGGCCATCCGCGAGCTGTCGGAAAGGGAACCCTTGCGAGCGGCATTCATGGCGCAAGGCCGTGGGCGGCAGATTGATACTACTGATATTCTTGAAGCCTTGCATGAGGTGCAGCAGTTAAAATTTTCTCGCCTTGCTGCCCATCGACTCACTTATATTGCAGCCGTCGGAAGCATCATCGTCTTCTACGGACTGCTGGCCGGAGCCATCTTTGGCACGCTGTCTGGAGCACTCCCCCTGCTCTGGGTACTGTTCCAAATCCTGGTGGTCTATCTCCTTTTCGGCCGAACGCTGAAACGTATCAATCAAAGCATCAACATCATCCTGCCGCGATTAGGCACCTATGTCAACATGATCATGCTGATAGTGACTGCCGACCTGAAGAGCCGCGAGGGGCGCGACATCATCAGCCAGTTGTCTGCCGACAAGCAGGATGCCCTCAAGTCTTTCCGCCTGCTGAAGGGCATCATCAACGCCCTCGACCAGCGCAACGAGATATGGGTGCCCATCTCCAATGCCCTCTACCTGGCCGACTACTTCATCGTGCGCCGATTCCTGCTCTGGCAAGACCGCTATATGATGCATATTGAGGAGTGGATAGCCGCCGTGAGCCACTTCGACGCGCTGGTGTCGATGGCCACGTTCCGCTACAACGAGCCTGCGGCTACGGATGCCAAACTGGTGGATGCCGACGAGGTGGTCTATGAGGCGCACGGACTCTATCATCCGTTCCTCGGCGTGAAGGCCGTTCGCAACGACTTCACCATTGCTGACCAGCACTATTACATCATCACTGGTGCGAACATGGCGGGCAAGAGTACCTTCCTCCGTTCCATCGGCATCAACTATGTGCTGGCCACCTGTGGTATGCCCGTCTTTGCCAACAGCCTGCGCGTCTCGCTCTTCTCGCTGTTCAGCAGCATGCGCACTACCGACGACCTCGCCAATGGTATCAGCTACTTCAACGCCGAGCTGCTCCGACTGCAACAACTCATCGAGACCTGCCGACAGAACTGCCACACGCTTATCATCCTCGACGAAATCCTAAAAGGCACCAACTCGCTCGACAAACTCAACGGTTCGCGCCTGTTCCTCCAGTCCGTCACATCACTCCCCATCACGGGCATCATCGCCACCCACGACCTCGAGCTGTCGAAGATGGAGCAGCAGTATCCCGCCCGCTTCCACAACTACTGCTTTGAGATACGGCTCTCCGACGAAATCACCTACACCTATCGTCTTTCCGAGGGTGTGGCCCGCAATCAGAACGCCACGTATCTTTTGAGGAATATCCTAAAGACAGCATTGGAATAAACAAGAGCAAAACACCTACCCCGCGTTTCGTGAGATTGGTGCTTTTTGAAAATTCTCTCTCAAATAGTGTAATGTTTCTTAGATTATTGCGTATAATAGAGTAGAGACAAGAAACATTAGTAAATTAACTTAAAAGCAAAAGAATTATGGATTGGATTATGATTCCGCTGAACTGCCTCATCGTGTTCGGCACCATTTACAAAGTTGTGGAACTGTTTGTGCGTAAGCGTGAGCGGCTGATGCTCATCAGTAAACTGACGGAAATTTCGAATGTGGACTTTAAGGGTATTAACCTCTACAGCAGCGGCAACAAGTTTACTGCCCTTCGTATCGGTTGGCTGATGTTTGGTGTAGGACTGGGATTCCTGGCAGGCTTCCTTATCAACATGATGGCCACCTATGGAAAATATGCCTACGACTTCGACAGTGTATGGCGCTTCCATGACCATGTGGCCGGAGTGGTCTACATCGCCTGTATCTGTATCTTCGGAGGGTGGGGGCTACTGATGTCATATCGTGCAGAACGCAAAGCTGAGCATCCAGAAGAGCAGAAGAAGGACGATGAGTTTCATATCTGATGCAACAGACAGACGAGCAACGACTGATAACGCGTATCCTCAACGGCCACACCGAGGATTACAGCTATTTCATGGAACGCTACGGGGAGAATGTGTTTCGCCTCGTAGCAAAGCTCGTCACTACCCAAGAGGATGCAGAAGAACTGGTGCAGGACGCTTTCGTTCGTGCATACAATCATTTGTCAGACTTTACAGGAGAAGCATCGTTTTCAACATGGATTTACCGCATAGCCTATAACCTGACCGTCAGTTGGCTACGCAAGCAAAAGATGAAGTATTTGCAGCTTGATGAAAAGATGGATGTCAGCGACAAAGACATTGACCAACTGCTTGATGATGTATCGCGAATCGAGCAGCTTCATCATGCCTGTTCCAGGCTGTCACCAGACGAACAGACGCTCATCAATCTCTTTTACTACGAGGACTTACCGATGCACGATATTGCCTACGTCTTAGGTCTGGAATCGGGTAATGTCGCTACTCGTCTACATCGTATTCGCAAAAAACTATATATCATCATCAAAAGAATGGAACAACATGAACTTTCTCGTTAAGCAAAATGACAAAGCACTTCGAGAGGCCTTGCGCCAACAGTCAGAACAGCACATGCGCCTTCCCTCAAATTTCGCGTATGCCACTATGCGCAGGATTGAGCGGGAACGTCAGACAGAGGAAAAACGTGAGAAGTTAGCTGCCGTTATCACCATTGCGGCCTGTTGCCTGCTGGGAGTAGGCACTATGGCTTATTTCTACGGCGAAGCATTATTAGGCGGACTGTCGTCCATGCTCCAGCAGCATGAGGGCTTTGACGTACTGCCTGGTCTTACATTCTGTTGTCTGTTCTTTGCCCTGTTTAATACCTATTTGCGTAAAAAATTTGCATCATAGGATTTGATGCTCTGGCTCAAGTAAGGCTTATCGATTGATTATCAGCAAAATGACCGGGTGATGAGTTCTTAATATATCAATTCGGGTATAAATTTGGATGAAATATTCAAAATTATACCCGAACTAATATAATAAAGCGGTTGTAAGTATCTAATGATCACGTCTTTTTTACATTCAGATAGCTTTTCAGCGCTTTCACATAATCCTCAAAGGCTTTCAGTCCTATAGGCGTGATGCGGCAGAGAGTGCATGGCTTCTTGCCCTTGAAGGTCTTCTCCACCTCGATGTAGCCTGCTGCTGAGAGCTTGTCTATCTGCACACTCAGGTTGCCCGCCGTGGCGCCCGTCTGTTCCTTGATGTAGGGGAACTCGGCTTCCTCGGCACTGATGAGCAGCGACATCACGGCCAGTCGCAACTCGGCATGCAGCAGGGGGTCTAATGGCTTGAACATGAGCTGGTCCTCCTTATTTCTGGTTTTGCATGAAAATCGCTACACCTGGCACAATCAGACCAATCAAGGCCACGACTGCCATCACATAGAGCTGTGTATGACCAGGGAAATGCAATGCACCGAAAAATCCGCCGATGCCTGCGATAAGTCCACACACCTGAATGATGCGGTTTCGGATGACGAGTCCTGTGATTGTTGTACCCATGCCGAAGCATAGCGAGATGATGCTGGTGATGCAGCCAAACACATATACCTTTGGCATAATCAGTTCCATTGGCAGCATTCCACTACCGATAAAGCCGAATATCATCCCTACACCACAACAGAAAACGCCGAACGTTGCCCACACATGACCGATGGTCTTCCCAACAAAAGTAGTCGGGATGCTTTCTCTTCGTTTGCCGATTATCCAGTCGCCTGCATATCCTATCAGCCACAACACAGCCCACAGCATATTCCATACTGGCCCGCCATAATTCTTCCATAGGTAAGCTATGAGCAACGAGAATATGATTACACAAAGTCCCCACCATATGAGTGGTATGGCCGAATTCTTGTTGATGGTGCGCTGGCTGCGCTCTATTGATTCTCTGATGATCTCCAGACTGCGTTCGGCAGTCATGTTATTCTTTTCTTCCATTGTTGTTTCATTTTTTAATGATGTTCTACTTTTGTTTACTGCTCTCTGGCCTCGTCCGTGCTCCTGCAGAAAGCACGTCTTCGGCCTATCGTGTCCGGTTCACGCTGCAAAGATAGACAAGTTTATAATATAAACCAAATTATTCCGTAAATATTTTGTTTTCGTTGCTGATTTTTAACATTTCGCATAGAACAAGGGCAAATACGAATGCGGCATGCCATTTCACCTAAATATATTTAAAAGATGTAGGTGAAGCGAACAATTCTCAATAAAAAGTCGTATATTTGCAACTATTATACTAATTGACAGCAATTATGACAGAGATTCACAAACAATACAGGCTAACCTCCACGGAAGAGCCGACAGACGAGATGCTGCAGGCACTAATGGAGGACGTGGCAGCAGAAGCCCGCAAGTCAATGGCTAACGCTGAGGCAGAGAAGAAACGGAGACTACAGGCCGTGGCTGATGAAATTTCTGCATGGAGGGCTGCGCAGTGAGTGATAAGAAACCAACCCTTTGCATTGTCGCAGGACCTAACGGCTCTGGCAAGACGACAACGACTGTCCAACTGCTCAATGATGAGTGGACGGCTGATAGCCTGTATATCAATCCTGACAATATCGCACAAGAGACTTTTGGCGACTGGAACTCTCCTGACGCTGTACTGAAAGCAGCGGAAATGGCTACACAGCAGCGTTACAAATGCCTACAGCATGGACGGGATTTCGTGTTCGAGACAGTGTTTTCTTCTCAAGAAAAACTGGAGTTCCTATATAAAGCCAAGCAGGCAGGTTTCTTCATCCGTTTATTCTATGTCTGCACTACCGATCCTGCTATCAATGTCGGCCGAATCACTCAGCGCTATCTCAACGGTGGTCATGAGGTGCCTATCTCCAAGGTCATCTCACGCTATTACAAGTCGTTGCAGAATGCAGCCAAGGCTATCGCAATCGTTGACCGCGCCTACATCTACGACAATTCTATTGATGGTCAGCTGCCTCGCCTGCTCTATCGCACTGTGGAGGGTGTGGTTTTCAAGAAATACACAGATGACATTCCCGAATGGGCGCAGACTATTTGCCAATGGAGCAGGTAGCAATTTATGCTTCTACCGAAATAGGAATCTTGTAATAAAGCAGTGCCAGCCTCACGACTGGCACTGCTTCAACGAGAGAGTATTTTAGAAACGGTATTATTCTGCGGATAGTTCGTCAATCTCGCGTATGGAATGGTTCACGCGGTGCATCTCCCAGAAATAGCCGCAGGAAACAATGAGAAGGCCGATGAAGAATCCTATGCCCGCCCTGATACCGATGGCTGCAACTCTTTCTGTCGGATTATCTGCGAAGACTCCTAACTGCCAGCATAAGGCGAATGCCCAGAGTGCAAGCAGCGGTATGGATATGAGCATCTGCAGGCGCTCTCCCTTCTTATACTTCAGCAGCCCGCGGCGAACGGTCAGCAGGTTGTTGCCTTCGGTGAAGAGTCGCTGTATTCGTCGATGGCAAATGATGTTATAAGCAAGTTCGATGATAACACCTAAGAGCACGATGAGTCCGAGATACCAAGAAATGCCCATCTTGGAGAACACCCAAAAGACGAGAGGCATCATGAGCAATACGGCAATATCTGCAATGACGCTGGTCTTGGTGAAGATGCTGATGCGGGCGTTCATCGAGCGGCGCATGAGTCGGTCGCTGATGATTTCCTGCTGGTCCAGTCGGTGCTTGAACAGGGCGAGTTGCTCGCGGAGTTCATCTACTTCGTTCTGGGGGATGTTGCTATTGTTTGTCTGAGTTTCCATAATTGTATGCTATTTATTATTAATAATAAGGTGTAGTTCCGGAACCTACGTTTCTCGAGTCTATTTCATTCTTTTCAGTTGTTCCCTGATGCGCACCAGGCGCACGCTGACGTTCTTGGCCGAGATGCCCACGATGGCGCCAATCTCGTCGTAGCTTATGTTCTCCAGCCACAGCAGTACGATGGCGCGGTCGATAGGCGGCAACTGGTTGATGCGCTGGCGCAGTATCTCCATCTGCCGCGAGTTCTGGTTGTCCTCCTCGTAGGGGTTGATGTCCATCGTCAGCGGGATGGTCTTTTGGCGGCGCTTCTTTCGCTCTAGGCTGACGCAGACGTTCAGGCAGATGCGGTATATCCATGTCCGCACGTCGCTGCGATGCTCGAAGTTCGGCCAGCTTCGCCACAGGTTGATGAGGCACTCTTGATAGAGGTCGGCCACCTCGTCCTGGTCCTTGCTGAACATATAGCAGACGGTGTAGATGGTCGCCTTGTGCGCCCGCACCTGCTGTTCAAAATCTTCTTCGTTCTGGTTCATTGTCTCGATGTTTTTGTTCGACATTTGTCCTTTAGTCGCTGCAAAGGTACGATTTGCTACACAAAAAAGCGAAAAAAGTTCATCATTCAATGCATTTTTTTTTCCGTATGGTGCTCAATGATGTTTCCAATCGCCGAAGGAATAAGGGAACAGTTGGTTCGGGAAGAATAGAAATCCATAAAAAGATACTAATATTTGGGAACGTAATCCAAAAAATTACTATAAGATTTGGGATTACGTTCTTTTTTACTATCTTTGCAAAAAATTGCGAGAACAGGCTGCACCCCGGCAAAGAACAGGCTCTCTGCACTCGGTTTACGCTGTCCTTGCAGCGGATAACGATAAAGCGTATGAAATCAGTAAAGCGAGGGCTACAAGATACGATTATGAGATGATATGAGAGTTCTGAGGGCATTATTCTTTTTCTTCATAGTCTGTGCATTACAAGCGAATGCGCAGACGGAGCAGAACGGCAAGGGCATTATTGCGGGGGATGATGCTGCCTTACCGACTATGGAATTTGACAATCATCTGATGACGGACTCGGCAAATCTCTTCATAGGCACTATGAGTCCGAAATATCAGTTGATGCCCACGGATTGGACATTGCCAAATACAGGACGTATAGTACAATATGCGCCAATGGATGGAAAGTCCTTCAATCTATGGCGTGGAGGCGCACTTGGCGTCAATACTGCAACAGCGCAGATGCCTGGACTGATGGATTTTCAGACAGGCTCACTCACGCTACATCAGGATTTCGGAAGACTGCATCTAACAGCATCTGCGACCGCAAACAAGTATTGGATGCCCATGCAGAGCCAACTCATCACACAATATGGCTTTGGCGGCACTATAGGCTATGATGTCAGCAGGACTGTCTCACTCCATGCCTTCGGCTATTATTATGCAAGCAACCCCATAGTCGCACCTGCTTTCAGTCCATACATGAACACCACTACTTATGGCGGCTATGCCGACATCCGCTTCAACGACCGTTTCGGCTCGAATGTCGGTGTCCGACGCTATGTGAATCCCATATCTGGCCACTGGACTACAGAACCTATCGTCACGCCCTATTTCCGCATCGGCAAGCGGATGAAACTGGAACTGCCCATCGGCAATCTGCTGAAAACTGCCATTTGGGGCGACCGTGACAATCCCCTCCGTTTCCAGCCCAGACCCATGCCAACACCGCAACCAAGGAAATAATAGCATTAAGACAGAATGATGAACTTAACAAAAAACGGGGGGTGATGGTAGTTCTTGTCGTGTTGTCTTTATCGTCATTCGCGAGATGCACATTACACCAAACATCGGCATCATGGCTTCGATAAGCGACGAAGCCTATCTTGTGAAAGCATTTGATACCCAAAAGAATGATTATAAAAACAAACTTATTCATGATTTGGGATATTGATTCCCACATTGGGACTGCTATGGTCCCAGGGTGGGAACATTTTAGTCCCAGGGTGGGAACATTTTAGTCCCAGCGTGGGACTGTTTTGTTCCCTTAGTGGGACTGATCTTCGCTGCCGAGGTTCGTTCCGTGTGAGATAATGGCAGGTTATCGATCAGTAAGGCACGAGTATTGAAAAATAATCGGCAATTATTGCGAGACCTACCGTTCATTTCTGAAAAAACGCCTGTATAAAGGGGTTCTGAGCGATTTTCCCATTTTCAAGACCTAACTAAGACCTACCATAGAGGTACCATAGACCTAACATGAGACCTAACCATGCGAACCTATCGCTCTGAGTCTGAGACAATTTCATTTAACATTTGCAGAAAATCGTGCAAATTTAACAGGGAAAACTTGCAAAACGCGATTTTATTTTGTATCTTTGCATCTGGAAATACAACGCTGTGAAAAGCGCATCGTCCATCAAGGAGATAGCATCAAGGACTAAGTTTAACATCAAAAATAATTTTCTCTATGAGTAAGAAAAATCTTATCAATGGGGGAGCTGTGAATGCTGCCCTCGAGACAACGCTCGCTGTCGAGCAGTTTCTCAACGAAAACTACTGCTTCCGCCGCAATGTGCTGAACGGAAAGGTGGAGTTTGCCACGAAGCAATCCTGCCAGGACGGTGAGACTGCTGGGGACGAGGCGCCAAGCGACTGGCGCCCGCTGACCCAGGAGGCTCTCAACAGCATCATCCGCAGGGCCAAGAAGGAGGAGGTGTGCGAGAAAGGGAGTCCGAAGACGGAAATCCTGGAGTTCGTACACTCTGAAGATGTACCCGTACATAATCCTATCGGCGACTACCTGAAGGGCCTGCCCCGCTGGGACGGACAGAACCACATCGGCCAGCTCTTCAGCCGCCTGCCTGGCATCACCTCCGAGCAGCAGGGCTATCTCGCCACCTGGCTGCGTTCGGCTGTGGCCCACTGGCTGCAGCTGGATACGCTTCACGGCAATGAGTGCGTGCCGACACTGATTGGCGCTCAGGGATGCGGCAAGACTACCTTCTTCCATCGCCTGCTGCCAACGGCGCTACGCGAGTATTATCTGGACCACCTGAACCTCTCGAACAAGTTCGACAAGGAGATGGCGCTGACGAACAATCTGCTGGTGAACCTCGATGAGCTCGATGCCATCCGCCCCAGTCAGCATGCGGCACTCAAGCAGACGCTCTCAAAGAGCAAGGTGAACGGGCGTCCCATCTATGGTGCCTCTCAGGAAGACCGTCCCCGCTTTGCCTCGTTCGTGGCTACTACCAACAATCCGCACCCGCTGACAGACGTAACGGGCAGCCGCCGATACATCTGCCTGACGATTCCCGATGGGCAGTATATCGACAACTCAGGCGAAATCTGCTATGAACAGCTCTATGCACAGGTGGTCTATGAGCTGAGGGTGGCCAAGACGCCCTATTGGTTCTCAAACGACGAGGTGGCACGTATCCAGCAGCTGAACCAGAACTATCTGGAGCAGAAAGACATCGCAGAGATGGTGGAGGTGTGTTTCCGTAAACCCAAGGAGGGTGAAGCCGCCAAACTGATGAACTCGAAGATGCTGCTGGATCATATCCAGAAGGCCTATCCTTCTGTTGAGATCAGTCACGGCAATAAGGTACGCGTGGGAAATGCAATGATTGCGCTCGGCTACGACTCCGCAGTCCGCAGCAATGTGCCTTTCTACAAGGTCATTCCCCTGCAGGCTGCTTAGACATCCGAAAGGTAGGTCTGATGGTAGGTCTATGGTACCTCTATGGTAGGTCTTAGTTAGGTGTGAAACATCTGTTTTGAGAACATAACAAACTGGAAATAAAGCAATTACAAATTTATAACGTTAGGTCTTATGGAAAAGAAACTTGAAATGAAAAATATTCCTTGGGGATATGGACTTTGTTTTAACGACAACTGTCAGCAGCGCGAGAAGTGCCTGCACTATCTGGCCCGCCAGGTGCTAACAAAGGAACGGCTTGGCGGTCCGGCTGTCTATCCGGCGGCCTGGGAGAGCGGAGAGTGTAAGCGTTTCAGCGAGAACAAGCTGGTGCAGAAGGCCTGGGGCTTCAAAAACATCTACAAGAACGTGCCCCACTACCAGCGGGCAGAGGCACGTCAGTGCGTGAAGAACTACTTCAGCAATGGCAACGGCCCTTACTACCGCTACCATCACGGCGAGAACAAGCTCACGCCCGGTCAGCAGCAGGATATCCTGCAGATCCTGGCGAAGTTCGGCCCCACCGACGACCTCGCCTTTGAGCACTACGAGACGGACTTCAATTTTGCGTAAACCTTGATGAGCAGGGGGCGCAATGAGTATTGAGATATTTGGTAAAACCGAGGCAAACGCTTAATATATCCTAAATTTCGCAAGTTTGTGGCTCACGGACTTGCGAAATTCGCATTTTACGCTTATCTTTGCATCGTCCAAAAGGTATCACACCAAAAGTAAAACGCTAAAAGTAAAATACAGACGATGGCGAAGAAAAGTGTATTTAAACCGAGGAACCCCTTTATATACGAAGGATATGAAGGGCCTGACTACTTCTGCGACAGAGCAGAAGAGACCGAAGAATTGATAGCGAACCTGCAAAACGGGCGCAATACTACGCTCGTATCACCAAGAAAAATTGGGAAAACAGGACTTATTCATCATGCCTTTAACCGCATAAAACAGCAGGACAAGGATGCTGTATGCATCTATATAGACATCTTTCACACTCAGAATCAGTACGACTTTGTACAGACGTTGGGTAAGGCTATTGTGGAAGAACGACTGCTCGACATGCGAACACCGATGGCAAAAGTGCTGAGTTACTTCAGCCATTGGCGGCCAACCATCAGTCCAGACCCGGTGACTGGAGCACCCACTGTATCCGTTGCCATCGAACGCTCGAACACAGAATATACCGTGAAGAGTATTTTCGAATATCTCAAACAGAGCGGCAAGGAGGTCTATATAGCCATCGACGAGTTCCAGACCATCACCGACTATCCGGAACAGGGCACAGAGGCTCTCTTGCGGTCGTATATCCAGTTCATCCACAATGTTCACTTCATCTTCTCTGGCAGTAAGCAGCACCTGATGTACGAGATGTTCGGCTCGCCCAAGCGCCCCTTCTATCAGAGCACGGCCATGATGACACTCCTGCCGCTGCACGAAGAGGTGTATTACGACTTTGCCACGCAATGGTTCGAGGCGAAGAAGGGATCGCTCAGCAGAGAAGTATTCCGCCAATTATACAGCCTGTTCGACGGTTATACATGGTATCTCCAGTCCGTCCTAAACCGTCTCTATGAGACAGAACGTTATATCACAGACTATCAACAGGTGCGGGAGGCTATTCTGAGCATCCTTAACGACAAGGCGAGTCAGTATGAGATGGTGATGACTTTCCTGACCGACAATCAGCGCAATTTGTTGAAAGCCATTGCAAAGGACAGCTTGGTGCCACAGCCGCAGGCCAACGACTTCATCCGCAAGCATGAGCTGCCAAGTGCCAGCAGCATCAAGAAGGCGTTGACGGTATTGCTGGATAAGGATCTCGTCTATCAGACTCCGAAAGGCTATATCGTCTATGACCGCTTTCTCGATCTCTGGCTGAAACGGACATTCATCTGAACCCTGTGCCTTCGTGGCGACGGCCTCGACGATGGCATGCCCGTCTTTGCCGACAACCTAACCCACGGCATCAGCTACTTCAAATGAGCTTCGTTTAATTGAGAGGCAAATAATACAGACGGTCATGATTGCTTAGGTATAGTTTTCCTCCAGCGATTCCTGCACCGTGTATAGGAATGGTTAGCTGTATCTCAGGGATGCCTTGAAGGGACACAAGCCATATATCCTGCCTGCGGCTGGTAGGAGAATAAATGCACATTCGGTCGCCTACCATGCAAAGAGGCCAATAAAGGGAATAGGCCGGGAAATGCTCTGATATCCTCAATTCCCGATTGACCATGAAGATATCTCCTCTTTCCGTAATTACCGGGAAGTAGATGCCGTCTGTGGCAATGGCGTCAAACATGCTTTTAAGATTATAGTAGGCATATACTGGCTGGGTGATAATAGCACTCAGCTTACCATGTTCCTTCACATCCCATGGTGAGATTGTTACGGTTGAATCGCCAAGCTCTCGCTTATAGGCCAACCCGTCGTCGAACAGCATAAAAGCACCGTCGGGATTGAGTACGGCGTCCTCCACCATATCCTTTTTCAGGCTCAGCATGTTCATAAACAGGCATGCTCCTGTGCGCTTGTTGAAGGCTGCAATAAACGGCCGTCCCATTTTCGTGCGCTTCTGTCCGTTCTTCAGCCCAAAGCCCAGATTGAACATATAGAGCGTGCTGTCGTTGCAGACAAGTCGGGAAAAGGCAGAGGTCTTTGACGGAAACTCATGACGCCACACGATATGCATGGAGTGATCAAGGCATACCACCTGCTCACGGTCGGCAAAGAAATAGAGCGAATCGTCCTGAACAACATTGGAATGAAGCTGATTGATGACATTCTGACTGACAGCCCCCACTGGATAAACTGCATAGCCCGTAGCCATAGCCCCTGCTATAGCGCCGCCCGCCATAGCCAATCCCTGCAGAAGGGCGCCCTTGATATCGTTTACCCCAGTCTTGGCTTTGTAGGCACAGACTTCACCAGTACGGATGTTCAGACGGTTCAAGTCATCTGTAACAACAATCCAATGTACAGAGTCCTCACGTATGACATTGTCCCAGCCCCAGTTTTTGTCGTGAGGCATGCTTGTAGTCCAACTGCTGACCCGTTATCATGTCGTAACCACTCAACTTGCTTGATCTCACCCCAGAGTAGCCAAGCACAATATTGGTAGAATCGTCGAACTGGACAGGGGTGAACTTGCCTTGCCACCGAACACTACCAGTATTCGGATCCAGCATACTGAACCTTTTCCCTTTTGAGACAGCCACCCCCGCTTTCGTGCAATAAACAGACGAATTCCTATAGTCGAATGGGTAAGTCCACAATTGTTTGGAGCCTGTAATGCTAAACGCCCCTATTTCTCCTTTGAATTTCAGCCATTTCCCGCTTTTTGTCGTTTCCCTGAATTTCATCAACATATAATCAAGTCCAGGCTCGATGACAACATCTTCAATCCTTCGGCCGAAAGACTGGCTTTCTGCCACCACTGCCGTACTGTCAATGGTCAGGCCGACAGTGACCTTGGCAGTGTCGTCAGCCCTGACTGATGAACAAGCTAAAAGTAATAATAAAGAAATATAGTTTCTAAAATCCTTTTTCATGCTTATTACTAATGTTAATAACTATGCTATAGAAATGACGGCAGATTTTTAAAGTAACCCTGCCTTATTGCGTAATAAGACAGGGTTAGTTGTATAAAAGCTCAGCCAGCTTATCAGATGTTAGGCTCGTCCCATACCTTGGTGCGCTCGCAGGCGGTAGGAACGGTCTGATTGCCGATCTTCAGGATGAAGTCACCCTCTTCGAGTGTCCACTTGCCGTCGGCACCGACGAAAGCAAGGTTCTTGGCAGGCAGCTGGAAGGTGACGGTCTTTACCTCACCAGGCTGCAGCTCAATCTTCGTGAAGTCACGCAGACGACGGTTGTCGGGTACAACACTGGCCACGAGGTCGCTGGAGTAGAGCAGAACAGCTTCCTTACCGGCACGTGAGCCCGTATTCTTCACATCAACACTGACGGTCAGTACGTCGTCGGCAGAGAAGATCGTTTTATCAACTCTCAGGTTCGAATACTCAAAGGTGGTATAGCTGAGACCATAGCCGAAGGGCCACTGCAGCGAAACCTTTGCATCGTAGTTGTAGGCGCCTGCCATCGTACCGACTTCCTCAGAGACTTTATAGTCGTAGGTGTTGAGTGAGTTGATCTCACGTGGATAGGTGTAAGGCATCTTGGCAGAGAAGTTAGCATCGCCAGCGAGCAGGTTGGCGAGTGCGTCGCCCCCATAGTTGCCTGGGATGAGGATATCCACGACAGCCTTGGCCAGCGGCTCGATGTCGGCGATAAGGCGCGGACGACCTTCGTTGAGTACGAGGATGATGGGCTTACCAGTCTTGGCGAGTTCCTTCACGAGCTTACGCTGGTTCTTGGAGAGCCAGAGGTCTGTGAGGTTGCCTGGTGTCTCGGTATATGAGTTCTCACCGATGGCTGCGATGATGATATCAGCCTGAGCAGCTGCTGCTACAGCCTTGTCAATCTGCGGTTCATTTTCATCGTAGTAGGCACCGTCTTCATTATAGGTCACACCCTGTTCGAGGATGATGTTCTCCTTGCCGTATTTGTTGCAGAGTGCTTCGTAGATGGTGTTGTATTTCTCAGAGAGGTCTTCGGCCTTAGACCCCTGCCAAGTGTAGCTCCAGCCACCGTGCAGACAGCGCATCTGGTTGGCATTAGGACCCGTGAGCAGGATTTTCTTTCCCTTGGCGAGTGGCAGTATGCCGTCGTTCTTCAGCAGCACCTCTGATTCCTCTGCAGCCTTGAGAGAAGCCTGGGCAAACTCTTCACAACCAAACTTCTCGAAGCCCTTGCCGCCAGTGTTTGGCTCGTCGAAGAGGCCTAAGCGATACTTCGCACGGAGGATGCGGCGCACGGCATCGTCGATACGCGACATCTTCACCTTACCCTCGTTGACGAGTTCCTTCAGCAAGATACAGAACTCGACGCTATAGGGATCCATAGACATGTCGATACCGGCATTGATGGCGATGCGGATGGCGTCTTTCTTATCCTTGGCCACTTTCTCACGAGAGAAGAGGTTGTTGATGTCGGCCCAGTCGGTCACGAGGAAACCGTCCCATTGGAGGTCTTCCTTGAGCCATTTCGTGAGGTATTCGTAACTGGCATGTAGGGGCACTCCATTGACGGAGGCTGAGTTGACCATCATGGTAAGGGTGCCAGCAAGGGCTGCTGCCTTGAAGGGCTCAAAGTATTTCTCGCGGATGATTTGTGGATTGAGGTAGGCGGGGGTACGGTCCTTACCAGTCCAAGGGGCACCATAGGCGAAGTAGTGCTTCGTGCTGGTACCTACGTGGAAACGGTCGATATGATTGTTGTCCTCGCCCTGGTAGCCTTTGATTTCAGCCACTACCATCTTAGCGTTCAGGATGGCATCCTCGCCAAAACTCTCATAGACGCGAGGCCAGCGGGGATCACGGCTCAGGTCAACGACTGGGTTATATACCCAAGGACAATTGGCGGCACGGCTTTCGTAGGCCGTAATCTCTGCACCTCTGAAAGCCAGTTCTGTATTGAAGGATGCACCTAAGTTGATGGGCTGTGGGAAGAGTGTACCGCCCTGTGTATAGGTGACACCGTGGTTATGGTCGAGACCGTAGATGTCGGGGATGCCGATATACTTCATCGACTTCTCCTGAATCAGGCGGATCCACTTCTGCCACTGATCGACGGTAGCGGCACGGGTGCCGGGGGCATTGAGGATGGAGCCCACCTTCCACTTCGAGATGAGCGTGTCGAGCATCGTCTCGTTGAGCTTCCACACACGTTTGGTCTCACCCTGATAAATATCCACAGGATAGCTACCGAAACGCTCGAGAATCTGTGCATCGGTCAACTTCAGTATGGCCTCGACTTCCGCCTTTGGCGTGCCGTATTGCTGCATCACGGAACGTACTTTCTCACGATCGATCTTGGCATTTTCTACGGTGGTCTTTCCCATCACGTCGAGGTTCAGTTCGAGCATCTGTCCGATTTTCTCGTCTAATGTCATTTTTGAGAGTGTTTTCTCAATCTTAGCCTCCAATGCCGCGTCGCGGGGGATGGCCGGCTTCTGTGCCTGGGCGGCCACTGCAACACAGGCGAAAGCGATAGTCAATAATGTTGTTCTCATACAAATTTGGTTAGTTATTGAATAATTTCGGTGCAAAGATAAGAAATAATACTGAGATACAAAAGTGATTCTTGTCAAATCTACAGAATAAAAATGGTTAATTCGCAAAAAAGTTGTAATTTTGCAGGCGCAAGGCGTGTTGAGCTTGATGAACAAAGGTGTGATATATTGCATTGGGTTGAGCCTCGTTATTGTAGTGCTTTTTGTCCTGAACCTGCTACTGGGATCGGTATCGATTCCAGCAGATGAGGTGATGCGTATTCTCGCAGGTGGCGACTCTGCCAAGTCGTCATGGCGGTTTATTGTGCTCGAGTCGCGGTTGCCTCAGGCTATCACGGCGACGCTGTGTGGGGCGGCCTTGGCCGTCAGTGGTCTGTTGTTGCAGACGGCTTTCCGTAATCCTTTGGCAGGTCCGAGTGTTTTTGGCATCAATAGTGGTGCCGGTCTGGGTGTTGCGCTGGTGATGTTGCTCTTTGGTGGTGGCCTCTCAGTGGGCTCTCTTCAGTTGAGTGGTTTCGCGGCCATCCTGTTGGCTGCCTTTATCGGGGCGATGGCGGTGATGACTGTCATCTTCTTTTTCTCAACTTTGGTGCGTAATAGTGTGATGTTGCTCATCATTGGCATCATGATTGGCTATATCTCCAATTCGGCCATCTCGCTACTCAACTTCTTTGCTACCGACGAGGGGGTGAAGTCGTATCTGGTCTGGGGCATGGGCTCTTTTGGTGGCGTGTCGCTGAAAAACCTACCAGTATTTGTGACGGTCACTCTGGCCGGCATCGTAGGGGCACTCCTATTGATAAAGCCGCTGAATGCCCTGATGCTCGGCGACCGTTATGCGGAGAACCTCGGGGTGAACATCCTGCGGGTGCGCAACTGGCTGCTCATCGTTACGGGCATCTTGACGGCTGTCACCACGGCTTTCTGTGGACCAGTGGCTTTTATCGGACTGGCGGTACCTCATATTGCCCGTCTGTTGCTCACAACCGACAACCATCGACAGTTGCTGCCTGCCACACTACTTTGTGGCGCGGTGGTTGCACTCTTCTGTAATCTCCTCTGCTATCTGCCAGGGGAGGAGGGGGTGATACCCCTGAATGCCGTGACCCCTCTCATCGGGGCACCTGTTATCATTTATGTCATCGCAAGAAAAAGGTAAAAAAGGTAGAACAACAAGATATGGCACGAAAGATCTTTCTGATAACTGGCGGGCAGCGCTCGGGTAAAAGCAGTCATGCCGAACAACTGGCATTAAGTCTGGCACCTGATCCCGTCTATATGGCTACGGCTCATGTGTGGGATGAGGAGTTCAGGGAGCGGGTGCGTCGTCATCAGGCACGACGAGGACCGCAATGGACCAACATCGAGGAAGAGCAGTTGTTAAGTCGTCATGATGTCAGTGGGCGTGTGGTACTTATCGACTGTGTGACTCTTTGGCTGACGAATTTCTTTTTTGCGGCTGATGGGCAGGATGTAGATCGAGTGCTCGACATAGCCAAGGAGGAGTTTGACCGCTTCACGGCGCAGGATGCCGTCTTTATCTTCGTCACCAATGAGATCGGTTCAGGCGGGGTCAGTGAGAATGCTCTCCAGAGAAAGTTTACGGATCTTGAGGGGTGGATGAATCAGTATATCGCCCAACAGGCTGATGAAGTCATTTTAATGGTATCGGGGATATCAGTAAAGGTAAAAGGGTAAAAAGGTAAAAAAGTAAAAAATGAAATAATGGGGAAATGAAATCATTCAATATCCAACCGCTCGACCGCTCGAAGCAGGATGCAATCCAGCAGAAGATAGACAACCTGAACAAACCTAAGGGTTCGCTTGGGAGACTGGAGGAACTGGCCATGCAGATATGCCTTGTGCAACGGACGCTTTCTCCTTCGTTGACTCATCCTTGTCATCTGTTGTTGGGTGGTGATCATGGCATCGAGCGCGAGGGTGTCAGTGTGTCGCCTCGCGAAGTCACGTGGCAACAGATGATCAACTTCACGCGTGGCGGTGGTGGTGTGAATATGTTCTGCCGTCAGCACGGCTTCCATCTTCGCATTGTCGATGTGGGTGTCGATTACGACTTTTCTGCTGTGTCGGGTATCATCGATAGGAAGATAGCGCGTGGCACGAAGAACTTCCTCTATGAGCCGGCGATGTCGGTCGAGGAGTTTGACAAGGCTATTGAGGTAGGTGCTGGTCTTGTCGATGACTGTGTGGAGGAGGGGTGTCGTGTGCTCTGCATCGGTGAGATGGGCATCGGGAATACGTCGCCGTCGAGTATCTGGATGAGTCTTTTTGGAGAGATTCCGCTTGAGGACTGTATCGGTGCGGGTGCTGGTCTTGATGCACCGGGTATCCGCCATAAGTATGAGGTGCTTTCGCAGGCGGTGTCGCGTTTTACGGCGTCTTCTTTCAGCGAGGAAGGCACTGTGGGCATCTTGCGCTATTTCGGAGGCTTCGAGATGATTGCCGCCATCGGGGCGATGCTCCGTGCAGCCGAGCAACGGCAGGTGGTCTTGGTCGATGGCTTTATCATGACCGCCTGTGCCCTGGCTGCCATCCGCCTCTATCCTGCGGCCCGGCAGTACATGGTCTTCACGCACTGTGGTGACGAGTCGGGCCATCGCCGGATGCTCGAGATCATCGGTGCCCAGCCTCTGCTCGCGCTCGGTCTCCGTCTCGGCGAGGGAACGGGCGCGCTCTGCACCTTTCCCATCATCGACTCTGCCGTACGCATGATGAATGAGATGAACAATTTCGACAATGCCAAAATCACAAAATATTTCTAAGAGATGACCGCATTCCGATTATTCAGAGTGAAGCCCGAGGAACGGCTTCAGGCGGTGATTGCCCTGGCAGTGATCGTGGTGCTTAACGGCTTGTTTATCTATCGCATGCATGGGTTGTTTATGCAGCCTGGTTTTGGGGGTTATTGGAAAGTGTTCGAGCGCGAGTTGCACTTGTCGGGCTATGATCCGCTGACTTATCTGACGGTGACGGACTGGGATGTCGTCTATCAGGTCTATCGCCATCCGTTGCTGGCCTTTATGATGTGGCCGCTCCACCAGCTCAATGCAGGTCTCACGTGGCTCTTTGGCGTCAACTGTGTGCAGTATCTGGTGGCTTCCTTGCTCATCGCCTGCTCGTTCTATTCCTATATCTTCCTCTACAGGATTCACCGTGAGGTGGTGGGGCTGGAGCGTTTTGATGCCACATTGCTCACGGCCTACTGCTTCTCGTTTGCCTATATCCTGTTGTCGTTCATCGTGCCCGACCACTTTACCATCTCGATGTTCCTCCTGTTGGCTATGCTCTATATCTCGGGCGTATGTATCAAGAAGGGGCGCGAGTTCAAGTGGTGGCAGTCGGCCATCTTCTTCTATATCACGGCTGGTGTCACACTATCCAACGGTATCAAGGTGTTCCTCTCGGGATTCTTCGTCAATCTGAAGGATTTCTTCCGACTGAAGTATCTACTGTTGGCGGTGGTATTACCAGCCGCCCTGCTATGGGGTACGGCGGTGTGGGAATACCGTACCTATGTGTTGCCGAAGGAAAAAGCACGGGCAGAGATGAAGGAGAGGCGAGAGAAAGCCCTCGAAGAGCGGGTGGCACAGATGACCACTGAGGAACGGGCTCGGTATGAAGCCAAGAAGGCACGGCGAGAGGCAGTGCTGAAGGTGCAGGCTGCCAAAATGGGTGAACCGATGGAAGACCATGGTTTCCTGAAGTGGACGGATATCTCCACCTCACGGTGGCAGACCTTCTATGAGAATCTGTTTGGCGAGTCGCTGCAATTCCATCAAGACTATTTGCTGGAAGATACGCTGGTGCATCGGCCGGTGTTCGTGGCTTATCGCTGGACGTTGAGTTATGTGGTCGAGGGATTGATCCTGCTGCTATTTGTGGTCGGCGTATGGTGTGGGCGTCAGCAGCGCTTTCTGTGGCTTTGCCTCTGTTGCTTAGGTTTCGATATGTTCATTCATCTAGTATTAGGCTTTGGCATCAATGAGATCTTCATCATGGCCCCTCACTTTATGTTTGTGCTACCGATAGCTACCGCCTATCTGCTGCAGAAACTGGGTGGACTACCTGCGACGATGGTGAGGGTCAGTGTCCTGATGTTGACGCTTTGGCTCTTTACCTATAATGGTTATTTGTTGATAGACTTCCTCCTGTCGCCTATCCGTGCGACCCTTTAGGCATGTCGCTCGGTGCCGAGCCATTTACGGAGGCGGCGGGTAACGGACTTCCCAATATGACGGAAGCGCCCATAGCGCAGGTTTAACAGGAGTTCCTCGATGGAGTTTTGTATCTTGATCCATGGATGGTTCCAGGCATTCGTCTTATAGAGCCGTTCGAGGTAGGCCTTGTGCTCCGTCATCTTTGTAGGATGGGTGAGCGGAAAGGCTAGTTCATGGCGCTGCATGGTGAAGATACGACGAAGCCGATGGGGCGTGGTCTTGAGATCAGCGGAGAAGTGGGTGGAGTCGGTCATTAGTCCGATGTTGCTGATCTGGTTTTGTGACGGCATGATGGCCAGTGAGTCATGAAGCAGCATGTCGGCCCAGTAGATGGTCTCGAAATACTCTTTGCCACTCTTGCTGTGGTCGTCGAACATCTGCATCATGTCACTGCGCAGATGACGTTCCTTGGCGATGGTCTCCAGTTGTTGGCGTTTGGCCGGATCACGCATGAAGCCATAGGTGGGATCCCAGCGTTCGGCCACGCGTCGCCATGAGGCCCACCCCCAGATGCTGAAGGCAGAGGTCAGGAAATAACTATCGGCGCCGCAGTCTGTAGTTACCTCGTCAATATTGAAGCCTGCTATCATCGAAATGCGCTCGTCGTTTTCATAACAGTCGAGCATCTCCTTGCAGAACGGGAAAAAGGATTGTGCCGGGACCACATCATCTTCCAGAACGATGACCTTATCGGCCAGTGAGAAAGCCCACTGATGGGAGCGGAAACCTGAAGGGTCGCAGCCTTGATTGTGGTCTAGATACTGACGGTGTACCTCACACGCCCAGTCGATATGCTCGTCGCTGGCAATCTCGCGGCAGGCTTCGATGCCTGGCAGATCCCGTTCGCCGCGAGGACCGTCCTGATAGAGCAACAGCTTCGAGGGCCGTGCCTGACGCACAGCCTCGAACACCTGTCGGAAGGTGTCGCTGCGCGTGAAGAACAGCAGCAATACGGCGATATCGGTCTTGGCGGGATATTTCATTTTTGGTGCAAAGATACAATTTTTTGGCACGGATTACACGGATTTACACGGAATTTTTATATTTTTGCAGCAAAATATAAGGAATTAGCATATGCAAGCAATCATCTTGGCGGCAGGAATGGGTCGCCGGTTAGGAGATCTGACGAAGGAGAATACGAAGTGTATGGTGCCTGTCAACGGTGTGCGGCTGATAGACCGTCTGCTCGGACAACTCTCAGGACTCAGTCTGAAGCGTGTCATCATCGTCGTGGGCTACAAGGGGCAGGAACTGAAGGACTATATCGGCCATCGTTATGATGACCAGCTCAAGATAGCGTACGCAGAGAACCCGATCTACGACAAGACCAATAATATCTACTCCCTTTCGTTGGTCAAGCAACAGCTACAGGAAGATGATACACTACTGATAGAGAGTGACTTGATCTTCAGTGACAGCCTGTTCCAGATGATTATAGCCGACCCTTATCCTAATCTGGCGCTGGTGGCGAAGTATGAGTCGTGGATGGATGGTACGATGGTGCGCCTTGATGCAGACAACAACATCGTGAACTTCGTGCCTAAGAAGGCCTTCAAGTATGAGGACATTGATAGTTATTATAAGACGGTGAACATTTATAAGTTCTCACGCGACTTTTCGCAACAGAAGTATGTACCCTTTCTGGAGGCCTATTGTCATGCATTAGGCAATAATGAGTACTATGAGCAGGTGTTGCGCGTGATCACACTCCTCGACAATGCGGAACTCAAGGCATTGCCCATCGGCAACGAGAAATGGTATGAGATCGACGACATCCAGGACCTCGATATCGCAGAGACTATCTTTGCCGAGGGCGACGAGATGCTGCATCGTTTCAATTACCGATATGGAGGACACTGGCGTTTCCCGAAGATGCTGGACTATTGCTATCTGGTGAATCCCTATTTCCCGACAAAGCGTATGAAGGACGAGCTTCGCAGCAGTTTCGACACCCTGCTGACGGAATATCCCTCAGGCATGTTCGTCAACTCCCTGCTGGCGGGTAAGTATTTTGGCATCCGTCAGGATTATGTCGTTGTGGGTAACGGTGCCGCAGAACTTATCAAGAGTCTGATGGAACGGTTGTTAGCTGGCTCGTCAACCAGTAAGGTAGGTGTTATCTATCCGACGTTTGAGGAATATCCCCATCGTCTGAAGCAGGAGGGTATCGTTGCTTTCCAACCGGATAACCGTGACCTGAAATACACGGAAGATGATCTGATCGCCTTTTATACAGGCAAGGGCATCTCGAGTCTGTTGCTTATCAATCCCGACAATCCGTCTGGTAACTTCATCAGTATGGCAGGTCTGCAGAAACTGTTGGCATGGAGCAAGACACAGCAGATACAGTTGATTGTTGACGAGTCGTTTGTGGATTTCAGTGACGACTTTGAGCATAATACCCTGCTGTGTAATGAGACGCTGGCCGACAATCCCCAACTCGTGGTGATGAAGAGCATCTCCAAGTCGTATGGTGTTCCGGGTCTGCGCTTGGGCATATTGGCCAGCAGCGATGTAGCACTCATCAAGTGGATCAAGAAGGACATCTCTATCTGGAATATCAATTCGTTTGCTGAGTTCTATATGCAGATCTTCGGCAAGTACGAGAGCGACTATCTTGCTGCCTGCCGTAAGTTTATTGCTGAGCGCAGACGTTTTGAGGTGCTGCTCCGGGAGATACCTTATATGCGAGTGTTGCCGACGCAGGCTAACTACTTCTGTATAGAACTGACAGGCAAGTATTCATCTGCAGAGTTGACCAAGCTCTTGCTCGAACGTTATAACATCATGGTGAAAGATTGTGATTCGAAGAACGGTCTGAAAGGTCGTAATTTCATCCGTATCTCCGTTCGTAGTCAGCAAGATAATGACCAACTGATAGCAGCTCTCAAGGAATTGTCATGAAGCAACGTGTTTGTATCTGTGGTGGTGGCAACTTAGGCCATGTCGTGACGGGATTTCTCGCCATTCATGGTGATTGTGAGGTCAGTCTGCTTACGCGCCATCCAGAGCGCTGGCACCAACAGCTGACCATCCGTATGCCTGAAGGCGACACCAGACAGGGCGAGATCAGCGTCATCACAAGTCAGCCTGCAGAGGTGATTCCAATCGCCAATATCGTGTTGCTTTGCCTGCCAGGTTTCTCCATCCGCGAGGAACTGCAACTTATCCGGCCTTTCCTGCAGACAAGCACTGCCGTTGGCAGCATCGTCAGTAGTACGGGCTTCTTTTTTGAGGCACTGGAATTGTTACCCACCACCACACCATTGTTCGGTTTTCAGCGTGTACCCTTTATTGCTCGTACCACAGCATACGGGCAGGCCGCTGACCTTTTGGGGTATAAGCCGTCATTAAACGTGGCCATCGAGCAGACAGCCGACAAGGCACGGCTGTGCGGTACACTTGAACAGTTGTTCCATACACCTACCACGCTGATGCAGAGCTATTATGAGGTAAGTCTCACCAATAGTAATCCTATTCTGCATCCTTCCCGTCTCTATACGATGTGGAAGGATTGGCATGAGGGTATCGTCTATCCTGTACAGCCGAAATTCTATGAGGAGTGGACAGACGAGGCTTCTGCGCTGCTGATAGCGATGGACCGTGAGTTTCAGCAACTGCTTCAGGTGCTGCCTGTGAGGGAGGGGAGTATCCCCACGATTCTCGACTACTATGAGAGTTCCGATGCCGCGTCGCTTACCCGTAAGCTCCGTTCGATACAGGCTTTCAAGGGTATCCTGGCTCCGATGAAGACGGTAGAGGGTGGTTTTGTACCAGATTTCAGTAGCCGTTATTTTACAGAAGACTTTCCCTATGGTCTCCGCATCATCCAGCAGCAGGCCAGGAAGCATCAGATACCAGTACCCACCATCGATCGCGTCATGGCTTGGGGAATCAAAAAGACAGCCTTATGAATCAAGATGAACTCCGCGCCCGTTTTAATCCCGATGGCTCGTTGTTGCGCCGTCAGCAACTTCGTATGCTCGATATATTGTTGGAGGTGGACAAGATCTGCAAGAAGCACGATATCCGTTATTGGCTCAGCAGTGGTACGTTGATCGGAGCGATGCGCCACGATGGCTTTATCCCTTGGGATGACGACCTTGACATCGAGATGCTGCGCAGTGATTATGTCAGACTGATGAAGGTGCTGCCCTCAGAACTGCCTGACTGGCTAGCCCTGCAGAACGACGAGACTGACCCGAACTACTTCTATTTCTATGCGAAGGTGCGCGACCGCCGTTCACGGATGCTCGAGCAGAATGGCTACGACCGTCTGTGGCAGGAACAGGGTATCTATATTGATATCTTCCCGATGGAACGTCACCCTATCTGGCTTCATCAACTGACTGAGAAGACCGTGGGGCACATGTATAAGATATGGCGTACGAGCACAGACGACGAGAAGAGCATCAAGGCGGTGCGGCGTATCTTCAATTTCAATAACCGGGTGCTCTTCCCTTGTCTCAGAGCTGTGCTCTCACACATGTATTTCGGTTCGGCTGTCATTACCAGTGGCATGGGAATCCCCTTCCACAATCCAAGGTTCCTCGATGAGATATTCCCGCTGACGACACACACGTTTGAAGGTCTGCAACTGCCTGTACCGGGCCATGCTGATGCACACCTGCGACATATCTTTGGTGACTATATGCAGTTGCCTGACCTGAATAAACTTGTGCCCCATGTCGGGAAACTAGAGTTCTATGACGAATGAGACTATAGCGGCGAAGAAGCCACGTCTAGGCTGGCTTGATGCACTACGGGGATTTACGATGATTCTCGTGGTGACCAATCATGTGGCCCTGAAATCGTTCGGCATGCAGATCCGCTGGTCGGCAGCCCTGCAGTTCTTTCTCCTCTTCCGCATGCCGCTGTTCTTCTTTATCAGTGGTTTCCTGGCCTATAAGGCGAGTCGCCTGTGGGATGCTCGTACACTGCGTGAGCTGTCGTTGAAAAAGATGCGGGTACAACTGATACCGACGATCGTGTTCTTCCTGTTGTATCTGGCGATGATTCCATCAGCACCTTTCCTCGATAGTCTGCAGGAGGCTTTGGCATCGGGCATGAAGGCTGGCTACTGGTTCACCCTTGTGCTGCTCTATATGCTGCTCACTTATTATCTGTTCTCGTATGTTGAGAGCAAGTGCTTGCCTCGTCGCTTGTCATGGATTCCCATCACATTCCTTTTCGTTGTCTCACTCTGTCTGTTTGAGACCTGCTATCTGCCCCGTTATTTCTCATGGGCTTTAGGCTATAAAGGTGAGCCGAACGCATTTATGAACTATTCCAGTTTGGTGGAGATGATCCGTTACTTCCCGTTCTTCCTCTTTGGTACGATGGTTCATCGTTATTGGGACCGGGCGCAGCGATTGATGGATAGCTCGTGGTTCTTTCCAGTGGTGACGGTGCTGGCAGTGGTCTGTACCCTGGAAGTCATCGTGTGGCATAACCTGCGCTTGGCTTGGGCTTCATTCCCCCGTACGTTGGCGATGTTCCTCTTGTTGTCGATGGTATTCATGTTCTTCAGGTATTACCGTGATTTCTTCGAACAGACACGTTTTGGACAGTCTTTGCAGTTCATCGGTCGTCGTACACTTGATATCTATCTGCTCCATTATTTCTTTCTGCCGAAGTTGCCGATGGTGGGTGAGTTCTTCCGGGTGAATCGTCACAACTTCATCCTTGACACCACTGCCTCCCTAGCCATCGCTTTGCTGGTAGTGGCCTTCTGTGTGCTCGCCTCTAACATATTGCGGGTAAGTCCTTTCCTGAAGAAATATCTTTTCGGCCGTTAGTGCCTCTTGCGCTTGGAGAAGATGAAGTCCATGCACTCCTGGAGAATGACGGCTCTTGCAAGGCGCATGACTGCATAATAGAGTAGTGAGGCTGTGATGACTCGGATGAGTAGTTTCAGCCAGAGGTTATCGATACCTTGTGTCATAAAACCTGTAGCTGCCATGACTGCTGCGGCAGCAAGGGCAAAGGGCACTATGTCTTTCAGAAAGGCCAGCAGTCCGTACCCCATCAGTCGGCGCACGAAAAGGTGCCATACAAATACCCACAAGATATTTAATAAGGTATAGGCGACTACCATGGTGTAGATACCTTGTTGCCAAAGGCCGACCATCAGACCTATCTGAAGGACGCCAAGGACAAGCGTACTCCACAGATAGATGTCGCTACGGTGCTGGCTGATGACGGCATCAGTCAGTAGTGTCGAGAGGGGCATAAAGGCACCACTTAGACAAAGCAGAGGTAAGAGCGAAGCCGCAAAGAGCCATTTCTCACCGATGGCCAGTATGATAAACTCATGAGCTACCAGTCCGAGGCCGAAGAGTAGCGGGAAGGATATGAAGGCCGTGAATCGCATCATCTTCCGCAGTACAGCTAACTGCCGTTCCCGTTCATCATCAAGACCGACGAGAATTGTCTGATCGACCTGTTTTAGCATGTTTCCCACCAATAGGAAACACTTAGAACTCCATTGGTAAGCCTGGTTGTAGTGGCCCGTATTCGCCTCCCCATAATAGCGACCTAAGAGCAGGTTCATGATGTTGCTATTGACCTGCGTGAGGATGGCGGAGATCATGATTCGTACGCTGAACGGGAACAGTTTGCGGATAGGCTCGAAGGTGACGGAGAGCGAGGGGCGCCAAGGACTGAAGTACCAGAGCAACAAGGTGTTGATGGCGATGTACATCAGATACTGTGTGGCGAGCGCCCAGTAGCCGAAACCCTGCCAGGCCAGGAACACACTGACGAGACTCGACGAGAGTGTGGCTGTCATACCGCATTGGGCAATCTGCCTGATCTGCATCTGCTTCGTCAGATAGGCCGATTGTGCCATTCCGAAGCTGGAGAACACAAAGCCCAGAAACACGTAACGGCTCAGGGGAATCAGTTTTGGCTGGTGGTAATAGTCGGCAATGAAGGGAGCGGCTACCCATAATACTATATAGATGAGGGTACCTGCAAGGATGTTGAACCAGAATACGGCGTTATAGTCGTCGTGGGTAGGAGCCTTCATGTTGATAAGACCGGTCTTGAATCCACTTGCCTGCAACTCGTTGGCAATGACGGAGAAAACGGCGAGCATGGCCGTCATGCCGTAGTCGGAAGGATCGAGCAACCGCCCGAGGATGATACCGAAGGCCAATCCGAGCAACTGCTGCACACCGTTGTTCATCCCGCCCCAGAAGAGCCCCTTCGCTGTCTTCTCCTTTAATGACTCCATATCCAGTCTGCAAAGATACTAATTTATTAAGAATTTATGGAATAAGAAAGATGAAATTTTTGTTATTCAATACTTTTTTGTACCTTTGCAGCACTTAAACTCAACCATCTCATTACCGACGTGATAAAGAAAAGTATCATCTATATTATAGGCATCATTGGCTGGCTGCCAATGAACCGTGTTAGTGCCCAGGTTCTGATTAACGAACTGATGCAGTCGAACGTCGATTGTATCATGGATGACTTGAACGAGTTTCCAGATTCTTGGGTGGAGTTGTATAACGCGGGCGACGCACCTGTCAATTTGAGGGATTACCGCTTGGGCGTGAGTGACAAACCTGATGACGGGGCCTGGCAACTGCCCGATAAGACCCTTGCGCCGCGGCAATATGCAGTGGTCTATTGCGACAAACAAGCACAGGGAATGCATACCGATTTCCGTCTGGAGACGGCCAATGGCTGTGAGGTATGGCTGTTCAACGGGCAGACGGTATCCGACAAGGTGACGGGATTGAAGAAACAGCCAGCTCCCAATATCGCCTATGGGCGCAAGACCGACGGCAGCGAGGAAAAAGGCTATCAGACCATACCGACCCCTGGGGCAGCCAACTGTGGCGAGGTGTCTGATCAGGTGTTAGGCGACCCGGTATTTAGTGAATTGGGAAAGGTCGTCACAGATGGGCAGTCGCTAACCATTGAGCTTACACTACCTAAGGGCAGTCCTGAGGGTACGGAGATCTATATGACTGTTGACGGCTCGGAACCGACGCGAAACAGCATGAAATACACGTCACCCCTGACTGTTTCCAATACCAAGATCGTGCGTGCCCGTCTGTTCTGTGATGGTTGGCTTTCTCCGCGCTCTGTCACGCAGAGCTATATTTTCCACCCCAGACAGATGACACTGCCCGTCGTCTGCATCGCCACCGACAAGCGCTACCTGAACGATTCGAAGATTGGTATCTACGTCGATGGAAACTATCAGGCTGGGAAGAAAAACTATGAGTTTAATTGGCGACGCCCGATGAATATCGAGCTGTTTGAAGAAGCAGGACAGCCCAGTGTCATCAACCAACTCTGCGAGGCCCGTGTCGCTGGTGGCGCCACTCGGGGCGCTAAGCTGAAGACCTTGGCCGTCTATGCCCATAAGCGCTTTGGCAAAAAACATCTCGAGTATGAGTTCTTCCCCGACCAGAAACCGGGCATCAGCGAGTTCAAGAGCATCATGCTCCGTAACTCTGGCAATGACTTCGACTATCTCTACATGCGCGATCCGATCATACAGCGGACGATGGCCAGTCATGTTGACCTCGACTGGCAGGCCTGGCAGCCCGCCATCATCTATATCAACGGGGCCTATAGGGGCATACTCAATATCCGGGAGCGCAGCAACGAGGATAACATCTGGTCAAACTACCAGAAGCTGGAGGACATTGACATGGTGGAGAACTGGCGCGAACTGAAAGCAGGCAGCTGGGATCACTACAACCAGTTCATGGCATTCTGCAAGGAACAGGGCCATACGCTCGCGGAATATGAGCAGTGGATGGACTGCAGCGAGTATGCCGACCTGATGCTGGCCAACCTCTACTTTAACAATCTGGATACTCCGGGCAACAACTGGATGATGTGGCGCCCGAGGACGGAAGACGGGCGCTGGCGCTTCGTAGCCAAGGACATGGACTACACCATGGGCCTCTATGGCGATCCAGTCGATTATAAGATTATCGAGTGGCTCTATAACCCCAACTTCGACGGCGGGCATAACTGGGGGGCCAACAGCTATGATGGCACACGTATCTTCCGCCGGCTGATGGACGATCCGGACTTCTTCCGCCTGTTTATCGACCGCGCCACCATCTATATGGGCGACTTCCTGAACGAGAAAGGTGTCAGCACCGTGTGGAATCCCATGTACGACTACTTCAAGACTGAGTTCACCTACCACCGCCGCCTCTATATGCAGAACCCCTGGTGGCCTCGCGACTACAAGGAGGAAATGCGCGACGTGCGCAACTGGCTTACCCGACGCACCAACCTGTTTTACCAACAGCTGGGCAACTACTACCAGCTGGGCTCTCCCATCTCGCTGACGGTCAATGCCTATAAAAGCGCGGATATTCGATTGACCTTCAATGGCATCCCACTTTCACAAGGCTCTTTCGACGGCCAGTTCTTTAAGGACAGAGAGGTAACGCTGGAAGGTGTTGCACCTGAAGGACAGGTTATCAAGGGTTGGAAGATTCTGACCGTCACCCATGATGGCAATATCGAGACTCGCCAGGTCGATGGCGCTCAGTGCTCCTTCACGATGCCCTCTTGCAGTTCGCTGGCCGTCGATGCGATCCTGGCAGATGCTACTGCCATCGAGACCGTGAACGACTCCAGGTGGTCGTGGCATCGGGATGGTCAGCGGCTCTTCCTGACAGGCGTACCTGCGGGTACCAGCATCAGCCTTTACGACCTGCGTGGTATGCTCTTGCTGCATATCACGGCTGACGGTACGGACATTACCCTGCCTTTAACAAAAGAAAGGCTGCACATCCTGAAGGTGGGCAGCCAATCTGTGAAGCTATAGTATGACGTTTTATCCTACCTGCGAGCCAGGTTTCACTTCCTTTGTCGTGGTAACCACGCTGAGGCTTTCGTCGAAATCGACGGCTGAAAGGATCATGCCCTGACTCTCGATGCCCATCATCTGGCGAGGGGCGAAGTTAGCCACGAAGAGGATGCGCTTGCCAATCAGTGCCTCGGGGTTCTCGTAGAAGGCTGCGATACCTGAGCAGATGGTGCGGTCGGTGCCGGAACCATCGTCAATGGTGAACTGCAGGAGTTTCTTCGACTTCTTCACCTTCTGACAGTCCTTCACCAGACCGACGCGGATATCGAGCTTTTCGAACTCCTCGAAGCTGACGGTATCCTTGATAGGAGCGGCCTTGTAAGCAGCAGCCTCGTTGGCTTTCTTGGTGGCCTCGAGCTTGTCGAGCTGTTTCTGGATCACCTCGTCCTCAATCTTCTCGAAGAGCAGAGCGGGCTCACCCAGTTGGTGACCAGGCTGCAGCAGGTCTGTCGAACCCAACTGTTCCCACTCGAAGCTGTCGATGGCCAGCATCTCGCGGAGCTTCTTGCTGCTGAAAGGCAGGAACGGCTCGAAAGCGATGGCCAGATTAGCTGTCAACTGCAAGCAGATGTTGAGGATGGTTTCACAACGCTTGGGGTCAGTCTTCCAAACCTTCCAAGGCTCACACTCGGTGATGTAACGATTACCGATACGGGCGAGGTTCATGGCCTCGAACTGGGCATCGCGGAACTTGAACTGCTCCAGCAATGCTTCCACCTTAGCCTTGACATCCTTGAATTCCTCAAGGGCCTGCTTGTCTACATCCTGCAGTTCGCCACAGGCGGGAACAATGCCGTTCCAGTATTTCTTGGTGAGCTGGAGGGCACGGTTCACGAAGTTGCCATACACGGCCACCAGCTCGTTGTTATTGCGATCCTGGAAGTCTTTCCAAGTAAAGTTGTTGTCCTTGGTCTCTGGTGCATTGGCTGTCAGCACATAGCGCAGCACATCCTGCTTGCCCGGCATATCCACCAGATACTCGTGGAGCCATACGGCCCAGTTGCGCGAGGTCGAGATCTTATCGTTCTCCAGGTTCAGGAACTCGTTGGCGGGCACGTTGTCGGGCATGATAAACTTGCCGTGCGCCTTCATCATCACGGGGAAGATGATGCAGTGGAACACGATGTTGTCCTTGCCGATGAAGTGTACCAGACGGGTGTCCTCGTCCTGCCACCACTTCTCCCAGTTGCCCCACTTCTCGGGTTCTTTCTCACAGAGCTCCTTGGTGTTCGATACATAGCCGATAGGCGCGTCGAACCATACGTAGAGCACCTTACCGTCGGCCCCCTCGATGGGCACGGGGATACCCCAGTCGAGGTCGCGGGTCATCGCACGGGGCTGCAGGTCCATGTCGAGCCACGACTTGCATTGGCCATATACGTTCGGACGCCACTCTTTATGTTCCTCGAGGATCCACTGCTTCAGCCAGTCCTGATAGTCGTTCAGGGGCAGATACCAGTTCTTCGTCTCCTTCAGCACGGGAGTGGAGCCAGAGATGGTCGATTTCGGGTTGATCAGTTCCGTAGGCGAGAGGTCGCGTCCGCATTTCTCACACTGATCGCCGTAGGCATTGGGATTGCCACAATGGGGGCACTCGCCAGTGACATAGCGGTCGGCGAGGAACTGCTTAGCCTCTTCGTCATAGAGCTGCGTGGTGGTCTCCTCTGTCAACTTGCCTTCGTCGTAGAGCTTGCGGAACCAGTCGGCAGCAAACTTATGATGGGTCTCAGAGGTCGTGCGGCTATAGATATCGAAGGAGATGCCGAACTCCTCGAAACTCTTCTTGATCATCTCGTGGTAGCGATCTACCACATCCTGCGGGGTGATGCCCTCCTTACGGGCACGGATGGTGATGGGCACGCCGTGTTCATCCGATCCGCCGATGAACAGCACTTCGCGCTTCTTCAGACGAAGATAGCGCACATAGATATCAGCAGGCACATACACACCGGCCAGATGACCGATATGCACACCGCCGTTGGCATAGGGTAGCGCCGACGTCACCGTCGTACGCTTGAAGGTCTTGTTTTCCATTATTCTAAATACGTATTTTTGAATTTGGGTGCAAAGGTACGAATAAGTGAGAAGAAAACCAAAATATTTTTGGGTTTTCTCGAGCGTAAGTAGCCGCAAGGCTGCTTTTTAGGTTTACACTTGTATAGCAGTTTGTATGTATTCGTGCGCTTGTTAATGCGCAGTACGCGTGAAAGATTTCTTAATTCTACTGTCCATTACTATCCACTGTCCATATTATACGGAGGCTCCGCAGGAAAATTTGGTGCGTCCAAATTTCCAAGCGGAGCCTCTAAATTTTTGTGCGGAGCCTCTAAATCCAGCAGGAATAGCGCTCTCGTATTTCACGATTATTTCTCTAAGTTGCGGGCCTCGATCTTCTTGTTGATGTCGTCGATGACCTCGTCGGTGAGCTCATACTTCGAGATGATGAACATGGCGAGCAGGAGCAGGGCGGCGGGGATGACGCAGACGAGCCACAGGATACCCTCCTGAGCCTCGGGGGTCTGGTCGATGACCTCAGGATTGTAAGATACGTAGGCGAGGATGGCGGGAGCCACGACGCTGCCGAGAGTCATACCGGCCTTGAAGAAGATTCCTGTCAGGGCATTGACGATGCCGGCGATGCGCTTGCCGCTGACATACTCACCGTAGCTGATGACCTCAGGAACCAGAGCCCACATATAACCAGTGGCCACGATAACACCCGTCGATTTCACGAACTGGGCGATATAGACAAGACTCATGCTGGGCTCATCCATCTTGGCTACCATATAAAGGAAGGCCATGCCGATGATGGCGATAGAAAGGAAGATGTAGAACATATTCTTCTTGCCCACCATCTTCTTGATTATCGGGACGAGTGGCATGAAGATGAACGACGGTGCCGAACCTAAGCCCATGAAGACGGACAACTGCTCTGGCGTGCCGTGCATATTACTGTTGATGAAATAGGCACCGGCAGCATTACCGATAGACATCATAGCAAAGGCAGTGATGAAGAAGAAAGCGATGATGCGCAGGGGACGGTTGTGGAAGAACTCCATCCAGAGGTCGCTGATCTTCACGTTGGCAGCCTCGCTGGCATCCATTACCACGCGCTCCTTACACTGGCTGAAACAGAAGAACAACAGGGCCAGACCGACGAGGGCATAGATGCACATCGTGGTGAACCAGGCGACGGGATCCTTAGGCAGACCCTCTGCAGGCTCGTTGGTGAAGTAGGCAATCAGCAGGGGCAGGCCAGAGCCGACGGCCAGACCGCCGCAGTTGGCCATGAACATACGGACAGAGGTCAGGATGGTGATCTCGTCAGTATCGCGGGTCAGTGAGGAGTTCAGGGCACCGTAGGGTACGTTGATGAAGGTATAGAGCAGTGTCATGGCGATATACGTCACGTAGGCGTAGAGCAGCGACGGGGCGAAGCCATTCCAGAAGCACAGGATGGCGAAGCCCGTGAGCGGAATACCGACAAACACCAGATAAGCACGGTATTTACCGAGACGGGGGTTACTCTTGTCGATGAGGGTTCCCACGATGGGATCCCAAATCACGTTGGCCACATTACCCACCGTGAACATCACCGATACATCAACGGCGTCTAGACCGTAAATGTCAGTGTAGAAGAACAGCAGGTACATACACGTAGTCTGGAAAATCAGGTTTTGGGCCAGGTCGCCCGAGCCGAAGCCGATGCGCTGCAGCCATGAAAGCTTATAGAAGCCTTTTGATTCGTTGGTTGTTGACATAATAACTATTTTTTACCTTTTTACTTTCAATTCAAACGATGACATAGGCAAGCCGCTGAGCGATAGTACGTTTGCCTTTAGGGGATTATCCTTCCAGGCATAGCGCACGGCAGTGGGGGCTGAGAGCGATGCAAAATCCAGCAGCACTGTGTTCTTGGCACCTTGTGCAGTGACATTATGGAAGATGCCGTCCTCACCGGCCACCTCAAACTCATAGAGGTTACCTTCTTGTATAGGTTGGTCAAGGGTGAGGATGACCTGGCCTTCCTTCACCGCTGCAGCGATGACCTCTGGCGAGAGTGCCACCTTATGATGATAGACAAGACGGTCGAAACCGATACCGATACGTTCTGCAACTTCCTTTTTGCGCAGGGGATGGATATCTACGGTCTCACCCAGATCATTGATGACCGCCAGTTCTGCTCTTGGGTCAGCCTTGGCGACGATGCGCTGGGCCTCACGAAGCTGTGCCCAACCACTGTTCATCGGTTCTGTCTGCGGTGTGATAGGTCTGGGGAAGCCCGACTGCTGACGACCGTCGTAGTTGGCCAGCTGTACGATGACGAAGGGCATCTGCTGATCGTGCCAGAGGTCGCGCCAGCATCCTATCATCTTTTTTAGATAGTTGGCATAGGGGGCGGGATGGCCCGTGTTCGACTCGCCCTGATACCACACCACACCACTAAGGGCATAGGGAGCCAGCGGATGGAGTACGGCATTGTAGAGCGTCGTGGGCAGGTTCTGCAGCGAGATATCGCCACTGGGGCAGGAGGGCATCTCGGTGCCGAGGTGCATTTGCCAGTTCTCTGACAGGGGGATGACGTCCGAAGGCAGCGGGTTCAGACTCATGCGGTCGTCACCGAAAGCCAGCATATAAGGCTTTTCAGGAATGAAGTGCGCCATGCCGTATTTGTTGATAAAGCGGACGGTGATGACGTTGTCGCCCTCCCGGAGCATGCCTTCTGGAATGTCATAGCGGCGTGGAGGGTATTGGTAGTAGGTATGACCAATCTCCTTTCCATTGAGGTAGGTGATGTCCTGGTCGAAAAGCGTACCCAGCAGCAGCCGTGCAGGTTTGCCTGCATGAGCCTTGTCCACTTGGATGTGCTGCCGTAGCCAGATGGTACCGATGATAGGCCGCTTTGACTTGGGTGACAAGGCCCAATCCGTGGTATATTGGTTGACGGTCTGCCAGTCTGCATCGTCGAAATCAGGTGCGGTCCAGTTCTGCTCGATGCCCGGATCCTGTTCGTTCAGCAGTTTCTGCCACTGTCTGTCAGCCTCCATGTTAGCCTGTGCTTGGGCTTTCACATAACTGTCGTTCTGGTAGAGTTGTGTCTTCTTGACCAATAGGGGATAGTCCGGTTGCAGGGAGTCGGCAGAGATCCAAGCTTCGATGGGTGTGCCGCCCCAGCTGTTGACTATGATGCCCTGTGGCACCTTGGTCTGCTCCTGCATACGCTTGCCGAGGAAATAGCCGACAGCGGAGAAGAGCCAGGCGTTCTGCTTGTTCAGGGGTTTCCAGTTGATGGGTGTCGGCTTGATGTCATCTTTGACGCCATGGGTATCGGTCTCGTTCTGCACGCGGAACAAGCGGATGTTGGGATTTTCGTACGTGTCAATCTCCTGGGTGTATTGCGGATAGACGCGTTCGATGGTGACGTCGATATTCGATTGTCCTGACAAAAGCCATACATCACCTATTAATATATTAGTAAGCACGATGTCGCCGACAGTCATCGTATAAGGGCCGCCAGCTTTCATCTTTGGCAGGTCGATGCGCCATTTGCCGCTAAGACCAGCCGTCGTGACATATTGTTTTTTGTTGAATCTGATGGTGACCATCTCACCGGCATCAGCCTTGCCCCAGACGGGTATAGCCTTGTCTCTTTGGAGAACCATGCCAGACTGGAACAGCTGTGGAAGGCTGATCTTGGCAACCGCCTCAAGGCTCAAGAAGGCGAGACACAATAACAGGTATTTTCTCATAATCGATATTTTTTATGTTGCAAAAATACGAAAAAAGTCTGTCAAAGCGGTTAAAATTATCGATTTTCTTTGATGATGAAACAATTTAAAAAGCATCTGTAACAAATCAGAATGTCGTGTAGACGAATTATTTCTACCTTTGCAGACAGAAAAAACCTATCCTTATTATCAATGAAAGAATTTGCATCACAGAAGGTATCATTAGGAGAGAAAGTCGGCTACTCATTGGGAGATGCCGCCGCCAATCTGGTGTTCCAGATGATGATGATCTTCCAGCTGAAGTTCTATACGGACGTCTTCGGCCTTGATGGTGCCATGGCGGGCAGTATTCTTATGATTGGAAGTATCTCTGCCATCATCGTGGATCCTACGGTGGGTATTCTTTCTGACCATACGAACACCAGGTGGGGAAAGTTCCGTCCTTGGGTGCTGTGGACAGCAATTCCTTTCTGTGTGTTCTACATGCTGGCATTCTATAATCCTGGTATCGAGGAGAAGAGTATGGTGGCTGTCTATGCAACCATTTCCTATGTGTTGCTGATGACGGTCTATTCCTTTAATAATATACCATACGCTTCTTTAGGTGGCGTGATGACCAGTGACATCCGCGAGCGTACCAGTATTACGACCATCCGTTTCGTGGTGGTGACTATCGCGCAGTTTGTGGTACAGGGACTGACTTTGCCGTTGGTCAATCATTTCTCTGATGGTAGCACATTGCAGCATGGATGGTCTATGACAGTGGCGCTTTATGCCTTACTGGCCTTTGCGATGTTTATCATCACGTTTAAGGTGACGAAAGAACGTATCCAGCCGCCCCCCACTCAAGATGTTAATATCCGTGAAGATATCAAGGATACGGTATCCGACGTGTCATGGAATGCGATGGCCCTGCTGACCTTTGCTTTGTTTGTCACACTGGCCATGTGGGGATCGGCCATGAGCTTCTATTTCCAGTATAATGTTGACCAGCGGTCGCTCTATGAATTCCTGACATTTTTTGGGTTGGACATTGAGCAGGAAGAGGCTTATGCCGTCGGTTTCTCGGCTTTCAATATGATGGGTGCTATCGTGCAGTTTGTGGGTGTCGTGTGCTTGTCGCGTTTCCTGGCGAATAAGTATGGTAAGAAGAATACCTTCATGGTCTGTCTCTCTCTGACAGCATTCTTCACGGCGCTTTTCTTTATTCCCTCTCCCACCGATGTCAGTCTGATGTTTGTGCTTAATTTCCTGAAGTCCATGTCCTATGCGCCTACCGTTCCGCTGCTTTGGGCGATGATAGGCGATGTGGCAGACCATATCGAGTATGAGAATCATCGTCGTGCTACGGGTTTCTGTTTCTCAGGCATCGTACTGGCCCTGAAGCTGGGACTGGGTTTCGGTGGCGCCTTTGCCGGCATTATTATCTCGATGTTCGGTTATGTCTCAGGCAATGTCTCGGCGCAGGACGAGATGGCCATGGATGGCATTCGTCTGGTTTCGAGTTTCCTGCCAGCCCTTTTGCTGGGTATTGGTGTACTTGCTCTTCATTTCTATCCGATAAGCAAGGAATACAATGAGAATATGCAGGCAGAGCTGACAGCCCGTCGGCGTCTTATCAAGCAGGAGGAAGAATAGTTAAATTTTAAATAGTATCAAGATTATGGCAAAACTACCACGCTATCTGTTTCCGAGTGATTATATGGCAGACCCCTCTGCCAATGTGTTTAACGGCCGACTCTATATCTATCCGTCGCATGACTGGGAGGCTGGTGCAGCCTTCGACGATGATGGTGGACATTTCCAGATGAAGGACTATCATGTGCTTTCGTTGGACGATGTCGAGAACGGTGAGGTTACTGATCATGGTGTCATACTCGATGTCGAACAAGTGCCCTGGGCTGAGAAGCAGATGTGGGATAATGACGTCGTGGAGAAAGACGGAAAGTACTATCTGATTTTCTCTGCCAAAGACTATAACGGTGTGTTCCACCTTGGTGTGGCCGTCGCCGACAAGCCAGAAGGTCCGTTCGTGCCTCAGGCACAGCCCATCCGCGGTTCGATGAGTATCGATCCCAGCGTGTTCAAGGACGACGATGGTCAGATCTATGTGTATTTCGGTGGCCTCTGGGGTGGACAGCTGCAGTGGTACCAGGCACCGCAGAAGTTGGTGAAGGAAGGTGTGGACCTCGGTCCAGCCGCTGACAAGAAGACACAGCTCTTCGCTCCTGCCGATGTGCCCGCTCTGCCTAGCTTCGTGGTTCGTCTGAGCGACGATGTGATGCAGTTTGCCGAGGCTCCTCATGACGTGGTTGTCATCGATAAGGACGGTCAGCCCCTGAAGGCTGGTGACCCACATCGTTTCTTCGAGGCATCATGGATGCACAAGTATAATGGCAAGTATTACTTCTCATACTCTACAGGTGACAGCCACATGCTCTGCTATGCCATCGGTGACAATCCTTACGGACCCTTCGCCTATCAAGGCGTGATCCTCGATCCGGTTGTTGGTTGGACGACCCATCATTCTATCGTGAAGTTTAAGGACGAGTGGTTCCTCTTCTACCATGACTGTGTGCCCTCCAACGATATCACCCATCTGCGCTCGCTGAAGGTGCAGCGCCTGTTCTACAACGAGGATGGTACGATTCAGAAGGTGATCAACGAATAACGCTTCGACCAAAGGTCGTTTGACATGCAACAACTAATAACCAATTATTACATTGCTCACCGCGACGAGCTGCTGGCTTTTGCCAGTAGCCGTCTTGGTGACAGCCGTCTGGCGGAAGATATCGTTCAGGATGTCTTCCTCAGACTGCTTTCTACCGACAAGATGATTACCGAGGTCACCCTGCCGGCCTTAGTCTATACCATTACACGAAACCTTATCAATGACTATTATCGTCGTCATACCACCTATGAGCAGTATGAGCACTATATCAAAGGTGTGTGCAGCGAAGTGACGACCATGGATTCCGTCTTCTCTGCCTTTGAGATCATGGAGCGCTTAGAACGTGGCCTGGTGCGTTTGCCAGAAAACTGTCGCGAGATCTACCGCCTCCATATCTATGGCGGTATGAAGGTAGGGGAGATATCCCGTGAACTTGGTGAGGGCTATAAGAGCGTAGAGCATCGTCTCGGCACCGCCCGCAAGGTGATGCGCGAGTATCTCCGCTGCTACGCCTCAGCCTAAGGTTTGTCGCTTACAAAGCGTTTCAAAAGATTACTTCTTTGTTGCACACTCTTGTAAGTACAGAATCTTCTTCTTAATTTTGCACTCGGACTCAGGAACCGAATTCTGAGTTGGCCAATAGCAAATAGAAGATGAGAAAAACAATCTTTACTTTCATGATGGTCTGCCTGACGGTGGTAAATGCAGCAGACAGGTTCGTTACTTTTACAAATCAAGGCGCTGCCTTTCCGGTCGTAAAGGATGGCAGTGCTGTGAATATCGTCATCGACAATAGTGATTATGAAGGCGTATGTCTGGCACTCAACAATCTACAGCCCTGCATATTCTCATTGTATTCCTTGCTTATCGGATACGAAGGCTAAGGGTATGGATGGGATTCTGCCGATGGCGGCCAACCTGCAGATAGTCTTCTATAGAAATGCACAGGGACAAGTGCTTGTTCAGTTGCTCCATAATGAGAAGCCGGCAATGTTGAAGACAGGCACAGGCTTGAAGGGTTTCTACTATTGGGACGACCTGAAACAACAGGTGGCCCAGCGCATTCATCGTTTGGAACACCTGCGCCAACTCTGTGCCCTGAACACAATGGTGGGAACGGCGCCTGCCAACACGAAGACGGCTGGTCTCTTCGGCAAGGGCTCTGAGGAACATGGGCAGACGCTACCTGCCGTACTGGCTCCCAACGGGCAGAACTTCTGGACACCGCAGACACGTGATACAGAGAAGAAATGCATAGCACCTTATTATTATACGGACTCCCTCTTCCAGGGGTTCCGCAACAGCCATTGGATCGTGGGCGGCTGTACGCAGGACTACGGATCGTTTACGCTTGCGACGTTGGGAGGTAAGCTGCGTCTGAGACCTGTGGAGCGGGCTACCCCGTTTACGCATGCAGAAGAAGTGTCTCATCCTCATTATTATGCCGTCCGTCTGCCTCAGGAACATCTGAAGGTGGAGATGACGGGCGATAGCCATTCCGCCATCTTCCGCATTACACCAGAACAAGACGGACCAGTACATGTCGTCTTGAATCATAATAGTGATGAGGGAGAGGGCTTCCTGACGGTGAATAGTCTCGACAAGACCATCTATGGCTACAATCCCGTGCATCGCATCTATCAGGGATGGGGCGAACCTGCTGGTTTCAGTGGTCATTTCCTGTTACAGGCTTATGATGAGATAGAGGATGCTGGCTGTGATAGTCTCTGTGCCTGGTTTACGTTCAAAGGAAAAGCCCACGAACCGATCATCCTCAAGGCGGCTACCTCGTTTACCACCAAAGAGGGTGCGGTGAACAATTTTGCGGCTGAGGCTCACGACTTTGAGAGTATGATGGAGCGGCTGGCGTCGAAATGGATAGCCCGTCTGCATACGATTGATGTGGAGGATCAGGATACGGCTCGTGTCAACCAGTTCTATGGTGCCCTTTATCGCACCTCCTTCCTGCCTCGTGAGATGAGTGATGTAAGTGGTGACTATCCGAAGTTTGCCGACGGTCTTACGATGGAACCCTCTTCCGCAGCTGAGCCGCGAACCTACTACGGCGATTTCTCGATGTGGGATACCTATCGGGCTGTGCATCCGCTGTATAACATCATTGCTCCACAACAGTCTGCTGATATGATGCAGTCGCTCGTGACGATGTATGAACAGGGTGGTTGGCTACCCATCTTCCCATGTTGGAACTCTTATACGGCTGCGATGATTGGCGATCACTGTTCTGTGGTCTTAGCCGATGCCTATGTGAAAGGCATCCGTAACTTCGACTATGAAAAGGCCTACGAAGGTATGCGGAAGAACGCCTTTGAGACGCCCGCCACTTTTGAGGACTATAAGAACGGTATGGGCCGTCGGGCACTGCCCAGTTATCTGAAGTATGGCTATATCCCCTTGGAGGATGGTGTGAAAGAGGCTTTCCATCAAGACGAACAGACCTCGCGCACGCTGGAGTATGCCTTCGATGACTTTGCGGTGGCTCAGATGGCAAAGGCACTGGGAAGGGATCAGGACTATACCGAACTGATGCGGCGCTCTGAGAACTGGCGTAACGTCATCAATCCCAAGACGGGGTACTGTGATGGACGGCATGCACCTCAGCAAGTGAGTAGGAAAAAGACGGATGGTGGTCTTTTCGAGAATAATCAAGACTTTATCCATCGTAAACCCTATATCACGGAAGGGGCTACCTGCCATTATACCTGGTACGTGCCGCAGAATGTCGATGGACTGGTGGAGATGCTGGGTGGCAAGGAGAAGTTTGAGGCCAAGCTCGACTCGATGTTTACCGAAGGAAGATATTGGCACGGCAACGAACCTTGCCATCAGATAGCCTACCTCTATGATTTTATAGGAAAGCCAGAGAAGACGGCTCAGCGCGTAGCGCATATCCTCGATACGGAGTATAACGATACGCCAGGCGGTCTCTCGGGCAACGACGATGCTGGACAGATGTCAGCGTGGTATCTCTTCTCTTCGATGGGGTTCTATCCTGTCTGTCCTGCCACAGACCGCTATATGCTGACTCAGCCTCGTTTCCAGAAGGTGACACTGAATCTCGAGAACGGGCGACGGTTCACAATCACCCCTGCGTCGTTGCCAAAGGATTGCAACTTCATCACGCATGGTGAGATTGTCAGTGGGAATTGAGAATCTATTTGAAGATGAGAGTCGTCAGCACATCAGTGGCAAACAGTTCGTTTGCCACTTGTTGTATTTCCTCTGCCGTAATGGCATCGATGCGCTGGTAGAGCTGTTCGAGATTACGTTCTTGTCCGTGGTGGAGGTAGCTTCTGCCGAAGTCAAGAGCAAACTGCTCACGGTTGTCACAGGCAATGGCGAGCTGACCTTTCAACTGGCGCTTGGCCGCATTGAGCTGAGCCGTGCTAAGTGGCTTTTGCATCACACGGTCGAGTTCATGGCGCACCAGCCGGAGACACTGGTGGATATCATGATGGTCGCAGCCGAAATAGACACACCAGAGTCCGCAGTCGCCATAGCTGGCCATCGAACTCTCAACGGTATAGACCAGTCCGTGCCGTTCTCTCAGTGACAGGTTCAGACGAGCATTCATGCCTGGACCGCCGAGGATATTGTTCAGCAGGTAGAGCGTCATGCGGCGCGGGTCGTTGTAGGCATAGGCACGACAACCAGTCATCACATGGGCTTGATGGGTATGGAGTTCGCGGGTGATGGTCTGTCCGATAGGCTGATGAGTTAAGACATTCGGCTCGTTGTTTTGCGGTTTGTCCGAATACTGTGGTATGTCTTCTTTCTCCAATAGTTTGACGAGTCGTTTGAAGTCTATATTACCATAGACGAAGAACACGGCGTTGTCTGGGCGGTAGTTCCTATGTACGAAGCGCAGGGCATCGTCTGTGGTATAAGTGCGCAGTTGTTCGGCATTGCCAAGGATGTTGTGCCCAAGGGGATGTCCTTCGAAGAGGATATTCTCAAACTCGTCGTAGATCAGTTCGGCGGGCGAGTCGTTGTAACTCTCGATTTCATCACAGATTACCTCCACCTCCTTGTCGATTTCCGACTGTGGATATTGACTGTGGAAAACGATGTCTGTCAGCACGTCCACAGCCTGTGGGAAGTGCTCCTTTGAGATGGCAGCATAGAAACAGGTGTCCTCCTTGTTGGTGAAGGCGTTCAGTTCACCACCCAGTCCTTCGATGGCATTGATGATCTGAAGGGCATTACGGCGCGTTGTGCCCTTGAAGGTCATGTGCTCACAGAAATGGGCAAGGCCTTCTTCGCCAATACCCGTGCCGTCACCTACCCGTCGCCTTTCGTCTCGGGTGCCCGCGGCGATGTCATAGCCACAATACACCACCTGCGAAGCAGAAGGCAGGTGGATGAGGCGCAGGCCGTTTTTGAGAATATATGTATTGTATTTTGTCATTTTGGCTGCAAAGGTACAAAAAACTCTTAATTCTTAATTCTTAATTCTCAATTTATTTGTATCTTTGCAGCCATAAATCATGAAACAATGCGTAAGGTAATAGGTATAGGCGAGACGATTCTCGATATCATCTTCAAGAACAATCAGCCCATCGGTGCAGTGCCGGGTGGTTCTATGTTCAATGGCCTCATCTCCCTCGGGCGTGCGGGCTTGAACACCACGTTTATCAGCGAGACGGGCAACGACAGGGTGGGAAAACAGATTATCAGCTTCCTGGAGGAGAACCATGTGGATACCAGTAACATCAGTGTCTATCCAGAATCAAAGTCACCGGTATCGCTGGCTTTCCTGAATGATAATAATGATGCAGAGTATATCTTCTACAAGGATCATCCCCATGATAGACTGGACTTCTCCTTCCCAGAGATTCAGCCCGATGATGTCGTGATGTTCGGTTCTTTCTATGCGGTGAATCCAGTCATCCGCCCACAGGTGTTCTCCTTTCTGGAGTATGCCCATAACCACGGGGCAATCCTGTATTATGACGTGAACTTCCGTTCGTCTCATCGTAACGAAGTGATGAAGGTCACGCCGAATATCCTGGAGAATCTGGAGCTGGCAGACATCGTAAGGGGTAGTTGTGAAGACTTTGAGGTGATGTTCAATAAGAAAGATGCAGAGTCCGTCTATCGTGCCCAGATATCATTCTATTGCAAGAACTTTATCTATACGCAAGGTGGTAGTCCTATTGAGATGCGCTCTGTTGGCGGACTGAGTAAGCAGTATCCTGTTGCACAGACAGAGACTGTCAGCACTATCGGAGCAGGTGATAACTTTAATGCTGGTTTCATCTATGGACTGGTAAAGTATGGCATTACGCGCGAACAGATTGCCGCTGGTATGACAGAGCAACAATGGGATCAGGTCATTGCTGAGGCCCAGCAGTTCTCGGCAAACGTATGCCAGAGCATCAATAATAGTATCGACTTGACGTTTGCAAATCAGAAGAAACTTAATATTTAAAGATATGATGATTAGTGATACCATTAAGTACATCGGTGTTGATGATCTTGACATCGATCTGTTTGAAAGCCAGTATGTGGTGCCTGAGGGCATGAGTTATAATTCCTATCTCATTGATGATGAGAAGATTGCGGTCATGGATACTGCCGACCGTCGCAAGGGCGAGGAGTGGAAGACAAACTTGAAGGCCGCCCTCAATGGTCGCCAACCAGACTATCTGGTGGCTCACCACATGGAACCCGATCATGCTGCACTTATTGCCTGGATGCTGGAGACCTATCCAGACCTTCAGCTCGTTTGCAGTGCCGCAGCCGTGAAGATGTTGCCGAACTTCTTCGAGGGCTTCAACTTCGAGGGACGTGTCATCACTGTCAAGGAGGGCGATACACTCCAGCTTGGCCAGCACACGCTGCAGTTCATCACGGCGCCGATGGTACACTGGCCGGAGGTGATTATGAGCTACGACAGCCTGGACAAAGTGGTCTTCTCTGCCGACGGATTCGGCAAATTCGGTGCGTTGGTGAACGAGACCGACGACTGGGCTTGTGAGGCTCGCCGCTACTATTTCAATATCTGCGGAAAGTATGGCTCGCAGGTGCAGGCCGTGATGAAGAAACTCTCTGGGCTCGACGTTCAGGCCATTTGTCCGCTGCACGGTCCTGTGCTGAAGGGCGAGGCGCTGGCTGAGGCTGTCAAGCTCTATGATACATGGAGCAAGTACGAGTCTGAGAGTGAGGGCGTACTCATCGCTTATGCCAGCATTCATGGTGGAACTGCTGTTGCTGCTGAGCGTCTGGGCGAGATCCTTCGCGAGAAAGGTGCCAAGAAGGTGGTGGTGAGCGATCTGAGCCGCGACGATATGGCCGAGGTCATCGAGGATGCTTTCCGTTATCCGACTATTGTCGTTGCTGCATCGAGCTACGATGCAGGCGTGTTCCCGGTTATGCACGACTTCCTCTATCACCTGCAGATCAAGAACTATCAGAAGCGTCGCTTCGGCATCATTGAGAACGGCAGCTGGGCACCAACGGCTGGCAAGACGATGCGCTCGATGATTGAGAGTCTGAAAGACTGTGAGATCGTAGAGCCAATGGTCACTATCCGCTCTCGCATGAAGGCTGCCGATGAGGCACAATTGGAGCTGTTGGCTGATAGTCTGCTCTCATAAGACAGATTTAATTTAGTAGGCACGGATTCTTGGCTTGTCCAAGAATCTGTGCCTAACAAATCGTGCCTATAATTGAGTCTATCTGTTCAATGGAATTGGCTGTTTTAATGTAATCTCGCCAATTCCCGCGGATCATCCCCTTGGCCTGCAGGTCGTCGAGCATCTGGATGAGCGAGTTCCAGAATCCCTTCATATTATAGAGGATAACAGGCTTCTGATGATAGCCGATGGTGGCCGAGGCGGCTACGGTGAAGACTTCATCGAGGGTGCCGATGCCGCCGGGCAGGGCGATGAACACATCGCTCTGGTCCATCATCAGTTGCTTGCGGTCGCTCAGGTTGTCGCAGGGGATTTCCACATCCACATAATCACTGGTGCGCCCGCTTCTTTCAACCATCATCGGCACTATACCGATGGTCTGGCCCCCGTTCTCCTTGGCCGCTTTCGCCACACACTCCATCAGTCCCTGATTCACACCGCCGTACACGATGCTGTGGCCGTTCTCCGCGGCCCACTTACCCAGCTCTTCCGTTGCTGTGAAGAAGTCTGGGTCAATCTGCTGATTAGCAGAACAAAACACACATATTTTCATATTGCTTGCAAAGATACGATTATTTTTTGTATCTTTGCAACCAAATAACGAAAAATCCGATGAAGACATTTGAAGAATTAGGCGTTTGCGAGTCGATACGCAAGGCAATTGAGGAGTTAGGTTTTGTACAGCCGATGCCTGTACAGGAGGCTGTCATTCCGTTTCTGCTTGAGAATCAGAATGACGTGATAGCACTGGCCCAGACGGGTACAGGTAAGACGGCCGCATTCGGCATCCCCCTTCTGGAGCGTATTGACACCTCGCGCAGGGAGACACAGGCCTTGGTGCTGTCGCCCACCAGAGAACTCTGTCTGCAGATTGCCGACGACCTGCGCGACTTTGCCAAGTATATGGATGGCATACATGTAGAGGCTGTATATGGTGGTGCAGCCATCGAACCACAGATGAGAGCCCTGAAGAAGGGTGTCGAGATCATTGTGGCTACACCAGGACGACTCGTTGACTTGATGCATCGCGGCTTTGCGCACTTGGAACAGGTGACAAACATCGTGCTCGACGAGGCCGACGAGATGCTGAACATGGGTTTCTCGGATAGTATCAACGAAATCTTCGAATCGCTCTCCGAGGAGCATCACACGCTGATGTTCTCGGCCACGATGAGCAAGGAGGTGGAGCGCGTGGCTAAGAAATATCTGCACGACTATCAGGAAATCGTGGTGGGCAGCCGTAACGAAGGGGCCGAAAACGTGAACCATATCTATTATATGGTGAACGCCAAGGATAAGTATTTGGCGCTGAAACGCATCGTTGATTATTATCCCCGTATCTTCGCCATCATATTCTGTCGCACGAAGATTGAGACGCAGGAGATTGCCGACAAACTCATCAAGGATGGCTATAATGCGGAGTCGCTGCATGGCGACCTTTCGCAGCAGCAGCGCGACCTGACGATGCAGAAGTTCCGTAACCACCTGACGCAGTTGCTTGTGGCAACAGATGTCGCTGCACGCGGACTGGATGTGGACGATCTGACGCATGTCATCAACTTCGGACTGCCTGACGATATCGAGAACTACACCCACCGCTCAGGCCGTACTGGTCGTGCTGGTAAGAAGGGAACGTCTATCTCCATCGTGCATAGTCGTGAGAAGTTCAAGATCCGCAATATCGAAAAGGAGATCGGCAAGGAGTTTGTGAAGGCAGAGATTCCATCAGCTGAGGAAATCTGTAAGAAACAGCTCTATAAGGTGATGGACCAGATCGTGAAGACCGATGTCGATGACGAGGAGATTGCCCCCTTCATGCAGGATATCAACCGTTACTTCGAATATATCGACAAAGAAGAACTTATCAAGAAGATTGTTTCGTTGGAGTTTGGTAAGTTCTTGGCCTACTATGCCGAAGCGCCTGAGATTGAAGCGGTCGTGCCTGACAAGAAGGAAAAGAAACCCCAGAGTGACAAACAGAAACTGCAGAACAAGGCCCAGAAAGGCTATCGCCGCCTGTTTATCAACTTAGGTAAGCGTGATGGCTTCTATCCTGGTGAGCTGATGCAGACGCTGAACCGTTTTGTAGGTGGTCGTCAGGAGGTGGGGCATATCGACTTGCTGGATACCATCTCTTATTTTGAGGTGCCTGAAAAGGATGCCAAGAAGGTGATGATCCAGCTGACAGGTATCAGACATAAGGGTAGAACCGTGCGCTGCAATGATGCAGATGAGGGTGGAAAACCGTCAGAAGGCAGATCAGCAAAGTCAGCATCCAAGCCCAAACACCAGAAAAAGGACGACTGGCGTGGATTGATGGAAAAAGCCCAACGTGGTTTCAAGGGCCCAGAACCTGATTTCAGCGAAGAAGGCTGGGCGATGCGCAAGCCTCGTAAAAAGAAGAAATAATAAAAGCCCCGATGAATTCGGGGCTTTTATTATATTAATAAGGTGAGATGTTGTTCAGTTCACCAATCTTACCTTCCACGACGGGGGTTGTCATCAGCTTCTGGAAATCCTCGAGGGTGATGTGTGTCTTAGGCGCGAAATCCTCAGAAGTCATGTACGATAGCACACTACGATAGAAGGCCCGACCTTCGGGGTAGGCGGTGGCTTTCTCAAGGTCTGCCATTGAGACGAGCAACTTGCCCTTGCCAACGGCAAACTCAAAGATGAGACCGAGCTTGTGGTTGCGCTCGATATTGTCGATTACCTGTACGATAGGGCGATAGTCCTTACCAGTGTTGTCGAGCATCATCGGATGACTGGCCTTGATCACGGGGAACCACTGCCAGTTGGTGTGCATCTGGGTGGGGAAACCCTTGAAGATGGGGTGCTTCGGGTCTGTCAGGATGCCCAGTGTGCCTGGCGATACGCTCTTCTTATTGTTCTCCGAGATGGTCTTGAACATGCGGTAGTTCCAGTAGTCCGTCTGGAAGAGACCGCCCACGCAGAGGTTCGTGGAGTCGGGCATCAGCAGCACGCGCTTACCGTCCTCCAACTGTTTGGCGATGTAGTCTGTCAGTTCATTGGTAACGATGACCTGACTCTCCAACTTACTCAAGTCGCTCCAAGCTGGATAAACCCAAAGGTCGTATGTGTTGTGATAGGGCACACCATAAAACTCTGTACCTTCGATGGTGAGACAGAGCTGCAACTGTGTCGGCTTGTCGAAGCTCTTGAGATCGATCTTCAGTTCTCCTGCGGTGAAGAGTCCTTCGGTAGCGGGTAGTTTCATCTCACCACTCATGGGGACGGGGTGGCTGTGAGATTCTGCCTGCAGAGCATGCAGTTCCCAACGAAGTGTCTTGCCGTTGAGCGACGCTCCGCTATAGTTGGCTACCTGGATCCAGGCGTGGATTCCATCCTCGTTGGTAAAACAGAAACGGTCTGCCACCAGCAATGGCACTACTGGAGCGCACCACTCGCGCCATTCACGCTCTGTGCACAGTCCTTTTGGATCCATGAAGGCATCGAGGATGCCAACGTAGGCAGAACCCTGTCCAGGATAGTCTTGCAGGTCGAGCAGTTGGAAGCCTGCCATATTCTTGGTGCGCAGGTCCATCTCGATGTCTTGTTTGTAGAGCTGCAACGACCAGGCACCACTGGCCTGATGGAAGTCTTTGGCCTGATCCAGCATGCCGGCTTTCTCGAGGCGTGAGCGGAACACCTCCATATTATAAGGATAGAGCACGCCCTTATATTTCGCGATTTCATCGAAGTCGGGGTAGGTCTGGAACTGAGCGGTTTCGTGCGAGATGACGGGTACGGCCTTCTTCCATGCCTCTCCCTCTGGGAATGCCAGCTTACAACCTTCTTCGAAGTTCATCATCGTGTTGGGGTAGAAATGGTTGATCATACCGCCATCGGCTGCATCGGCAAACGAGAAAGAGCCGCGGGTGTGGGTGTTGTAGTTTCCCCAGCCCTCACCGCCTACACGACAGGTCGTGAAGTAGTCCATGCCTTTCTTCACACCCTGGTAGCCGAGGTAGTAGTTGCTGCCGAAGGTAAAGACCTTATCAGGTGCAATCTTGCGGAAATCCTCGATGAATTCGGCCATTTTACTGATGCTGCCCCAGAGTTCATTGCCCAGAGCGAACATCCGGAATGAGGGATGATGGCCGTAGGTGCGCAGGATATTCTCACCCTCCTTGTGCAGGAACTGCATCAGCATGGTGTCCTTCTCGTTGAAGTCGCCCCAGAAGGGGAGCTCTGGCTGCAGGATGATGCCGAGTTCATCAGCTGCGACGAAAGCGGCTTCGGGGGGGCACCAACTATGGAAACGTACATGGTTCAGACCGTAGGCTGCACAGGTACCGAGGTAATCCATCCACGAATCGACATCCATAGCGACATGTCCTGTGAGAGGCCATACGCAGGCATCGTGTTTGCCCCGCAGGAATATCTTGTGGCCATTGGCATAGAAGTGTTGCCCCTCGATGTGGAAGTCCTTGAAGTTCGGGTGGATTTTTGCGTTTTTATCCATCGCCTTTGTCTGTTGAGGATCAATCGTCAGTTCCATTCTTCCGATGATACCGTTCCAGTTAGTCTGGGTGTCCTCGGTATAAGCGTGACTGTTGGCATAGATCTGTTCTGGCACTCCGCTGCTGTTATCCACCATGATGGCGAGCTGGTGCTTGCCAGGGGTGAGCCATTTGGATAGTTCAAACACCTGGGGGGTGGAGATGTCGTTAGAGCTTCCGGCAAGCTTGGCATCAATATAGATTTCCGTTGGCTTGGTGCGCTCCAGTATCAGGTAAACAGGTTTGCCCTTCCATACTCTTGGTATCTCTACCTCACGTTTGTACCAGGCTCTGCCCTTGTACGACCAAGGGCGCGTCAGATGGGTAGTTTCCTCACTTTTCGCGATGAAATCGCCTTTTTTATTGGTATCGGTGGTTCCAGGCAACTGTACTGTCTCTGTCATGGCGTTGTCGGGCTGCACCTGTTTCTGACGGTCCAACGCAAATTGCCACGTGCCGCTGAGGTCGATGGTCTTACTGTCGTTGGCAGCATAACTACTGAGACTGAGCAGTAAGGAAAGGAATAAGCTGATTCTCTTCATTGTTTTAGTTTTTAGATAAGGGACGGTTATTGAGTAATAAGGGATGGTTATTGCGAAATAAGTGCCACTTATGCGACGATAAGTGGCACTTATTCTAGATTACTTGGCGTTTATTTCACGGAGCAGACGGTCTGCCTTGCCCCAGCTCTCCATCATGTAGAGCACGTAGCGGATATCAACGCCGATACAACGGGCCAGCTGACGGTCGAAGAAGATGTCTGACGACAGCGAATCCCAGTTACCGTCGAAGGCCAGTCCTATCAGTTCGCCCTTGCCATTGAACATCGGAGAACCTGAGTTGCCACCCGTGATATCGTTGTTTGTCAGGAAGCAGAGGTGCAGTTTGCCCGTGGTCTTATCGGTATATTTGCCGAAATCAGGCTTCGAGAGCAGTTCCTTCATGATGGGCTCTGCCTCGTAGTCGATGACGCCCTTCTCGCCCTGCTCCATCTTCTTGACGATGCTGCTGGCCTCCGTGTAGTAGCCTGAGGGCTGTCCACCCAACAGATATTCACCTACCTGTCCGTAAGAGAGACGCATGGTGAAGTTTGCATCGCTGTAGTTAGGCAGGTCTTCTTCCATGCGCAGCTTGGCAGCACAGAGATAGCGCTCCTGTATGTCGATGGAATCGTAGGTTGACTCAAGGTCAGCACGGATGGCAGCCTGTACGTCGATGAGGCTCAATCCATAGACTACACCCGGATCTTTCTGGTAACTCCGCTTGTTGATGTAGATCTTCTTATCGTTCTTCATCAGCTTCGACTTCTTGTAGATGTGATCGACGAACTTCTGGTAGTCGCCCTTGAAGTCGTGGTCGATGATGTTATAGAAGTCAGGCTGGTACTTGATCTCCACCTGCTCGCGGTAGTGCTTCAGCAGGGCGGCGAGGATCTCACGGTCTGTGGCCTCGTCCCAGGTGTCGCTGTTATCCTTGAATTCGATATAGTAGCTCTTCGGCTTACCATCCTTGCCGTTGATGATAGGTTTGTTGTGTACGCGCAGGGCACGTCGGGTCATTTCATCGGTATTACGGCGCCCGAAGGTCTCGTTATAGAAAGTCAGGGCGCGCATGGCGTTGAAGCGCTTCTGATAAAGTCGCTCCAGCAGGTTGAAGTCGAGCTGGCCCTTCAGGTAGCCTGTAGAGTCCTGCCAGTGGCGGATCTGCTGTTCGAAGGCTGCTTTCTGCTGGATGAGTCCGATGGAATCGATGCATTTGTTCATACCGATGGAGTTCTTCCAGTAGTTTGAACTCTGTGCATACTTCGAGTCGTACTTGATGCGCACGGCCTCGTCGGCACGCATGTGGCGGATCATCACGTTTTGCTTTACCTCACGTGTCTGGTACATGGGTTTATTGCGGGCATCGCGGCGCTCTTTGATACCGTAGCTCGACAGATAGCGGCTTGTAGAGCCAGGATAGCCGATGGTCATTGAGAAAGAACCTGGCACATAGCCTTGCAGCGATACGGGGGCCCATTTCTTCGGTTTCATCGGCACATTATCCTTCGAATACTTGGCAGGACCGCCAGTCTTGGGATCGACATAGATACGGAACACGCTGAAGTCACAGGTCTGGCGAGGCCACATCCAGTTGTCTGTTTCACCGCCAAACTTACCCATCGACTTAGGCAGGGCAAACACGAGACGCACGTCAGGGTAGTCGCGGTAGGTCGTCAGGTAATAGGCATTACCCTCGTAGAAGGGCTTGATTTCCACGCGCAGGGTAGAGTCTTTGGCCTCTATCTCCTTGAGCATCGCATTTTCAAGCGAGTCGATGAAATGGTACTTTTTGTCGTTGCTCATCTGATTGATGCCCAGAGAGTCGAGCAGGGGCGTGATGTCCTTCTGCTCCACCATGAAACTCACGAAGAGGTCCTTGTTGGGCAGTTCCTCCTCATACGAGTTCGACACGAAGCCATTGAGCATGTAGTCGTGTTCTACGGTAGAGTGCGAGCGGATGGCTTCGAAACCGCAATGGTGGTTCGTGAACACCAGACCGTCGGGTGAAACCACGACGCCCGAGCAGAAGCCGCCGAAGTTGACGACGCAGTTCTTCACTGCATCTTCACCTTGATACAGGGCACCATAGGGCAGTTGATAGTTCTCCTGCTTCATCGTCTCATAGACAGCATTGGGCAGGTTGTAGAGTGTCCACATGCCCTCGTCGGCCTTTAAGGGTAGAAAAGTAAATAAGTAAAATGGTAAAACCAGTAGAATAAACTTTTTCATATCTGTAGTTTTTTTGTTATTTTCTGAAATACTTTCCAATGACGGGTAGATGACTCAGCGGGAAGTCGCGACGCACGATGAAAACCACGAAGAGAACGATACACATCGTATTGAAAGCCAATGAGGCCATTCCGAGTTGGAATCGTTCCTCGTGCAAATACATCAGAGCGGTGAGGAATGCGGTGATGAGGACATAGATGGCAATATCCTTCATTGGGTAGGGGATAGGATTGTTCTTCTGTCCTACGATATAGCTCAGCACCATCGCCGTGCCATAGCCTGCCACACCGCCCCAGGCACAAGCCCAGTAGCTGTATCTGGGGATGAAGAAGATATTGACGGCAAAGAGCACGATGCAGCCTGCCAGCGAGAACCAGGCTCCATAGATGGTCTTGTCGATGAGCTTATACCAGAATGAGAGGTTGAAATAGACGCCCATCATAATCTCTGCTGCCATCACGATGGGTACTACACCCAGACCTTCACGGTAGTCGGCACCGATGATATACTGCAACAGAGGCATCCAGCCCACCACGCAGAGGAATGCCAGCAGCGTGAAGATCAGGAAGTACTTCATGGCTGCAGCGTAGTATTCCGTCTTGTCGGCATCCTTGCTCTTCGCGAACACAATAGGCTCATAGGCATAGCGGAAAGCCTGTGTGATCATCGCCATGATCATCGCTATCTTGACGCAGGAACCGTAGATGCCAAGCTGTACGTTGGCCTCTGCCTGATCTGGATAGACCAGCGGGAAGATAATCTTGTCGGCTACCTGGTTCAGGATACCGGCGATGCCGAGAATCAGGATAGGCCACGAGTAGCTGAGCATGTTGCGCAACAGACTGCCGTCGAATTTCCAATGGATGCGGAATAGGTCTGGCAGGAAGAAGAAGGTGATGAAGCCTGTGCAGAGCAGATTGATGAAGAATACGTAGAATACGCTGGTCTTGCCGAGTACCACGAAGTAGAGCAGGTTAAGACCGATGTTCAGGATGATGAACAGCATCTTGAGCGAGGCAAAGCGTAAAGGGCGCTTCTGATAGCGCAGATAACTGAAGGGGATAGCCTGTAAGGCATCGAGCGCCACTACGACTGCCATCATCAGCAGATAGTCGGGGTGCTCTGTGTAGCCCAGCGCACCACTGATAGGTCCGATGAAACCGAAGATAAGCAACAGAAATACGGCTGTCAGAGAACCTACGACTGCCATTGTGGTCGAGAAGACGGTGTCCGACTTATACCGTTCGTCATTGGCAAAGCGGAAGAGTGTCGTCTCCATACCAAAGGTCAGCAGCACCAGGATCAGTGCCACATAGGCATAGACGTTGGTGCTGATGCCGTAGTCGCCCGAGTCCTTGGGCATATAGTGCGTGTAGAGCGGCACGAGCAGATAGTTCAGGAACCTGCCTACGATGCTACTCAATCCATAGATAGCTGTATCTTTTGCAAGTGATTTCAGATTTGCCATTTTTTGCCCTTTTCCCCTTTCTTTTTTTACCTTTTTACTTTTTTACCTTTTTACTTTTACCCAAAGAACAAGTATGCGATAGCGATAGCAGCGATGATACCAGCAAGGTCTGCCAGCAGACCGCAGGCAACGGCATGGCGGGTCTTGACGATACCCACACTACCGAAATACACAGCCAGGATATAGAAGGTCGTGTCTGTCGAGCCCTGGAAGATACAGCTCAGACGTCCGATGAATGAGTCAGCGCCATAGGTGGTCATCGCATCGACCATCATACCACGAGCACCACTACCCGAGAGGGGTTTCATCAGTGCCGTTGGCAGGGCACCCACGAAGTCGCTGTTGGCACCTGTGGCCTCCACGCCCCAGCGGATACCGTCTATAAGCATATCCATTGCGCCAGAGGCACGGAACACGCCGATGCCTACAAGGATAGCCACGAGGTAGGGGATGATGCGTACAGCCGTCGTAAAGCCGTCTTTCGCACCCTCGATGAAGGCGTCATACACATTTACTTTCTTTCGCACACCTGCGATGATGAAAGCGATGATAATCATCATCAGCATGATATTGGCAGACGAGGTACTCACCTTGTTCATCAGGATGGAATCCATCTGTCCGAAGCCCCAGATGATGCCTGCCACGACGGCAGCGGCACCGCCCAGTGTCAGCAGCATGGTACGGTTCAGCAGATTGATCCTCTGATAGAGGCTGGTGAAGATGATACCTGCGAGTGTCGAGAAGAAGGTCGCCAACAGGATAGGGATAAAGATATCCGTAGGCTGGGCGGCTCCCATCTGGGCGCGGTATACCATGATGGAGATAGGAATCAGCGTCAGGCCCGAGGTGTTCAGCACGAGGAACATGATCATCGGGTTCGAGGCCGTATCTTTCTTCGTGTTCAGTTCCTGCAACTGTTCCATCGCTTTCAAACCGAGCGGTGTTGCCGCATTGTCGAGGCCCAGCATGTTGGCAGCGATATTCATGAAGATGGAACCCGTCACGGGGTGTCCCTTGGGGATATCAGGGAACAGCTTCACGAAGATAGGACTTAGCATGCGTGCCAACACATTCACGACACCGCCCTTCTCGCCAATCTTCATGATACCGAGCCAGAGCGACAGCACACCTGTCAGTCCGAGTGAAATCTCAAAGGCCGTCTTCGACGATGAGAACGTCGAATCCATCATTGCCGGGAACACGTCGAAGTCTCCCAGAAACACCAATTTCACCAGCGCAATCACGAATGCGATGATGAAAAATGCAATCCAAATATAATTTAGTACCATATTGTTTGCAAAGGTAGTGTAAAATTTCGATTTAGCGAAGAGAATGCAAATATATTTGCATGCTTGAGTGTGAGAAATTTATCTAAATTGAGCGAAATGCAAAAAAGAGGCGCCTGCTCCCGCAGACGCCCCTCAAACTTGATTAGTATTTAAGTACTTGAAAAATGTTGTTCTTATTATTTTGAAATCAGCTCACCATAGCGGTGGGTAGCCTGCTTATACCAGAACTTCGTAAGCGTCGTGGGATCTTGCGTGTACTTCGAGAACAAACCTTGTTGGTCAGCGTTCATCCACCAGAAGTCAATATCCTTACGCTCATTGCACCAGGGCTCATACTCCTTATCGACAGCCAGCTTGGCTGCGGCCTTCTCCTTCTCAGCCTTGATGTCATACCATACACCATTCTTTTTTACCTTTATGGGGATTTGGGTGTTTACATCCGCAGCAAAGTTGTCTTTGCTGAACGTTCCGTTTAAAGTGAGATGTTTAGATGGTACACCATCAATGTGGTTACCCACACTTGAATGGGTGTTGATAATCATCGTCTCGCTGTAGCCGAGCAGGTTGTGTACCTCAAAGTCTCTGTACTTAGACTCGTCCACTCCGTCCCAGCCAACAGTCAGAGGCAGCGTACCGCCAGCAGCCAGAATCTCAACATCCACCTCGCTGTTGCTAACCCATGTCACGTCGAACACAACATCATTGAAGTCGAAGTCACTGTTCTCGTTGAGCGACTGGTCACCCATATCCTCAGCAATCACGCGGATAGAAGGAGTGGTCTCGTCATCGTTGTTATTATTATTGTTGTTATCATCGGCTCTCTTTGCCTCAGTAAGCGTAACAATCCAGTCACTAAAGTAACCGTCGCCGCCTTCCCATTTCACCCAAGTACGCAGATTTTTGTCCTTAACGGGCAGGTATCCGTCTTTGACAAGATCGGCAATTCTCTTCATATTGAAACAATCCTTACCGTCCTTGTTAATCTTCATTTCGCTGTCGCTAAGTGCTTCGTCCTTACCACCATAAAGGGTTCCTCCATACATGTTCATGTTTGTATTAAGGAAAGGCACCTTCTTGCCGTTAACAAGAAGATAGCTTCCAAAGCCCGGCTCGCCTTCTCTTCCTTTAAGATAGATGCTACTAATTTTAAGTGTTCCTGCTTCTGCAGCTTGAAGGGCTACCTGATAGATATAATTTAGATTCCATATGTTCTTACTAGCGAAATTCAGTTCAAACTCTGTACTGCCAGCAGCAATCTCATATGTAGATCTTTGATTCCAAGAATATGTTTCAGTTCCATGTTCGATGTACCATTGAGTTTTAACTGGTGTGGCCTCAGCAAACTTTATCACCAAAGACTCATATTGTCCGAAATCTATTGCAGCATGAAGTGGCATAACAAGTCCTCCCCATTGTGCAGCATTGTATGTAATTGTTCCATCAGAGTTGACTGTTTTGCTCTCACTGTTGTTCCATAATTCGGTAAATCTATTTGTCAAATCCAAATCAGGCATGCCTTCAACACCTTTGGCTATCACGTCAGTGCCATCCCAAACGTATTGAAGTCCTCCATTCTGTCCGTCACTCATTTTGGCATAAACTATTTCGCCATTACCGTCCTTTAGGTAAGAGTCCTCAAGACTCTTCAAAGAAAGGTCGAAACCAACAAACGAGCGGTTCCATCCATCATTTAAGATGTCTTCAGTATAGATTTTTTCATCTCTTGCCCATTTGCGGATGGTCTCCCAACTTACAAGGGCGGCCTTGTCATCATGGTGGGTGCTGCTTCCTGTCTCATGGTAACCCATACACTGGGTATCGTCGATGTTTACCATCAGCATAATCTCGTCAGGGTGATTGTGTGCATCAAAATCATTGGCAGTATAGCCAGAGTCGAGCACAGATACCGTGCTACCAGTGCCACCGTTGAAATTATTGATGTGCTGCTGGGGGGCTTTACCTACAGTGAGCAAGTTCATCGTGCCACTAGCATATTGGGAGCCATTTGCAGCAATAATACCTTCTGTAGTGTCTTCATGCTTAACAATAGAGTCGCCTTTATAGACTTGCTGCACAAAGAAATTTGCATATTTTGGATCATCGTATTCCAGCTTGTCATGTGTCTGGAAAAATTTTGTGACGAGTTCTTTCTGTGCCTTTGTCAGCGGATCGGGGACTAGCCATCCACCGTGTCCGTGAGGTGCGTCAGCTTTATCTGCCCACTCGTTGGCATTGGCGTTAATACCTGTGCTTGTTTGGGCGACCGGTGTTTTGCCATCCATATTGCCAACACGCGTTCCAGCCTTTGTTGCGCCGTTGCCGAAACCCCAGTCTGCATCTGGAGAAGGTGTGCCGAAACGGCTGATGAAAGCCTTCTCGTAGGTTTCTACAACACCGAGATTGGAGCTGCCGCCAGCAGTGTCATTCTCATGCGTACAGCTCGTAAACATGCCGCTGATAGCTACTGCGGCCAGTCCTGTTATCAAATACTTTTTCATACCAATACAAGTTTAAATAAGCTTATTCGTTAATAAAATGCATTTTAATTTTGCAAAAATACAAAAAAAAGTTTAAACTTGCAATAAATCGCCCCTTTTTTTAACGCAAATTCACGTAATGAGCCAGAGGCGCATGAGCTGGTCGGCTATTGAATATTCACCCGCTTTGTATGTCAATAGACCGTATTCTGTCAGTTTCTTGATGGCACTCTGTACGCTGCTGGCCGACTTCAGACTGTGGCGTCGGATAAATGTGCCAGAGGTAATCTGACGTGCACGATGGTCTTTAGCAATGGCGTATAGCAGTTCTTTTTGGGGAAGTGAGAGTCTGGCCATAATCTCACTGTAATGCCTCTCAGACTCTTTTGTCATCAACATTACCAGTTGCTCTGCTGTTGTTTTCGTGCAAAGGCCTTCAACAGGTGTACATGCAAATGCTTCTCGCATAGCCTTTTGGTTGTAATAAGTGTTGCCATCGAAAGTTTGGTATATATAGTGTATGGCCTCGTCTTCTATCCGTTTCCCATTGGCAATAAAGTGGTGACGAGCGAAGTCTGCATATTTCTCCTCTTCGATCTCTTCCAGACTCTGGATGTCTGCACTATTGTAGAAAGGCCGTGCTGAGTTGAGGAACATTTCCTCAATCAAATGCCGCTCGCTTCCTGCAAAGATAAACTGGGTGTTTGTCATCTTCTGGATATGAGAGCGGAGTTCTGCTTCAATGTTGTTTTCTTGATAGTTGGTTATCTGTTGGAATTCGTCGATGGCTACGATGCATTTCTTTCCGGCATTCTCCAGTGTCTTGAAGATTTCCTCGAGCGAATATGATGGATTTCTGATGTCACCGATGGAGATGCCGAAAGTGGGCAGGGCCGTGACAGGATCAAAGCCGATGTTTCCCGTTAGCGATTGCATGGTCGCCATGAGCAGCTTCTGCATCTTTTTACCTCTGGAGGCCAGTGTGTTGAATACGGCTTTTCCTAGTTCATAAGTAAACTCTTGGAGTGATGTCGTTTTTAGGATATCTATGAAGAAAGTGATATAGTTTTCGCTGATTATTCGCTTATCAAAACAATAGTATATTAATTGGGCTTTTCCCGTGCGGCGTGGTGCCATCAGTACGGTATTTGCACCATTGGTCATACTACGTAGGAGTCTTTCCGACTCTTCTTTGCGGTCGCAGAATAGTTCTGCGGGAATTTTTCCAGTTACGATAAACGGATTGATTGCAATCATTTTGAGCTGTTTTTGGCAAATGTAGGTAATTTATTCGAAAGTTACAAGTTATTTGGTGATTAAAATTATTCATTTCAGATTATTTAACTAGCATTATGCGATTTGCATAATTTGTTTTGCATAATATCAACATGTCAGAACAAAAAAGAGGCCCCTGCTCACGCAGAAGTGCAAAAATCTCTCCTTCTCTCCCTTCTTGTCCTGAAACCCCTTTATACACTGAGGAACCAGCGTGGGAGAGATTTTTCTGATCTCTCCCTCATCCCTCCCTCAATCCCCTCAGACGATATATGACCTAGAGGGGGAGATAACGGGAGAGGTAAGGGAGAGATGAGGGAGGGATATAGGGAGGGATGAAAGCCTCTTGAATTGCCTGAAACGCCTTTGTTTAAAGGATTTTCCTGAATTCAACGGGAGAGATGAGCCGATTTTTGACGGCTATTAATAGAAAATATTGCGGCTATTAATAGGAATCGTTGCTACTATTAATACTTAATAAGATTCCCATTAATGGGACCATTTTAGTCCCAGGCTGGGAATGTTTCGGTCCCAGGCTGGGAACATGTTAGCCGCAGGGCGGCTGCTCGGCTTCGCTGCTTAGCTTGTCGAAGAATATTTGCGGCCTAACTAGGAAACAAATTTCCCATAGTTAGGGAACGTGAAATCCCGTGAGTTAACTCAAACGATCCATCGAGTTAACTCAACTGATGAATCGAGTTAACTCAAACGAAAAAGCGGGTTACAAAAAAAGAGGCCCCTGCTCACGCAGAAGCCCCTTCCCTTAATTTAGTTTATTTAAGTATTTGATGTATTAATCAATACCATTTCTGGAACAAGCTACCATCATTTGCGGGCTTGTACCATGTCAATGACGTGTTATCAATCCAATCCATGAATGTGGGATAGCCATTCTTGATATGTGTTCTCTCTTTCAACCACTTTACATGATCTGCAATAGGAGCAGCAATCTTCTGAGTAGGTTGTCCTTTTTCTGCTGTTAAAGTATATGTCTTACCATCTCTGGCAGTCACGATAACGGGAATGTCTTTTGCATTTCCAGAAGTAACTTGTGAACCGGTGAGACGGAACTGAACCGGAGCAACCTCAACACCAGTAGCATAAGCTGTATTTACCATCTTGTCTGTTGAAACTCCGAACAATTCGTGAACTTCCTTGCCAGCAATAGTCAGAGGCAGCGTACCGCCTGCTGCACGCAAAGTGATTACGGCATAGTTACTATTCATATTAGATTGATCGTATTTCACGAATACATCGAAAACAGCATCGTTGAAGTCCCAGTCACTCGGGTCAATGCTAGAAAGGTCGCTGGTGATGAGGTCTTCTACAAAAATGCGCTGAGAACCCACGAAATCCGCTGGGCTAATACGTACAATCCAGTCGTCAAATTTCCAGTTGCGATCAACCTGTTGGTTTGGGTTTGAACCATTAGCAAAGAAATCAAAACCTACATAATAGTATCCTGCCAATGAAGGATCAATATCGGCACCGGCAATGATTACATATTCGTTGTGATATTTGCTGTCTGTGCTATTAAAATAGGCAAATTCTTTGGTGCCACTATTAACCATCAAAGTTCCGCCTATTACAGTATGATTAGGCTGATAAGACCTTCCTTCTGTTGTGGCGCTATTTGTGTTGTTTCCGTTGTTGAAATCTTGAACATGATCCCAAGCCGCATTATCCTTTCCTGGAGCTACACTAGCATCGCCGAATCTTACAACGAGATGATCCATTTGCTGTGATCCCGTGAGATCACCATTGTTCTTTGCCTTGTAGGAATCTGTGCCTTTGTGAACTTGGAAAACAAAATAGTCAGTCCAATCCAATTGGACGTTATTCTGGATACCTTCTGGCAAATTTCTGAAATAAGCAGTAACCAAATCCTCTTCCATGCCAGGGTCGTGATTAACGTTAGCAGGAATAATAACTGGACAATCGGACGTTCCATACTGATTGATGTTCTTGTTCCATCCACGAGTAGATGCCTTTCCTGTTGATTGGTCTACAAAACCCCAATTCTGATCTCCGGCAATCTGACCGAACTCTTTCACAAAGGCATCCTGATACTTCTCCAACTGAGTCTTTTCAACAGTAGGCTGAGGACCCTCATAAATGTCGTTACTCTTTGAGCAACTGGTGAAAGCAGCGCATAAGGCGATGGCTGCGATACCTCCCATCAAATACTTCTTCATAATTTGATAATTTTAATTGTTAATATTGGTTATTATAAATTGTTAATCTCTCTTCAGATTTTCGAATTGATTGCGCAAAGGTAATAAAAATAATAATAGGTAACAAATAACTGGCGATTAAAAAGTGTTAAATGATGTGTAATCGTTTGCGAAATGGTGGATTTCGTCGTGAAGATATCAAATAATGCAAAGCTGGAAATGAAGAAAGGGGCATCTGCTCGCGCAGACGCCCCCTCATCAATGCAATGAATCGTATTACTATTTAATGATATCTATTTTCTATAAAACAACAATCTTTGTCAGTGTGAAGCTGCCTGTGACAAAAATGCCCTGAGAGAGCATAGCGGCTTCCTCGGCATCATCAATAGGAGCGTCAACATAGCCTGCAGACATTGAGCCATCGGTGATGACTTTTTTGCTGCTGCCTTCACCGCAGACAACAGTAATGGTACCTGAGCCAAAGAAACGTAGCGTCTGACCTGACTGGAATGTAAAGTTATACAAGGTAATTGCGCTGCCATCTTTTGATTCGTCGCCTTTCCAGACTACATAGACATTCGAGTTCTCTGCATCGCCACTTTGTGTAACTTCCTCTGGACTCTCTGTTGTCTTGCCGTCTTTCTGTATGCTCGACTCAGGAGCCTGAGTATAGAGCTTATCAGAAACGGGAGTACCCTTATAGAACAAATAATTAGGTGAACTTACATAGCTGGAAAAGTCGGGATAAGCCGATTGAATGTTTGCGCGCTCAATAGGCCACTGAGTTCCTACTGGCAGACAGAGCTTATATGGGGCTGAACTGACGATGTATTTGTTTCCATCTTCGCCAGTTCGCTCTTCTATGTTTCTGTTCTCTAGCGCAACCATTTGCTTTCCACCATAGTGAACCTCAATGGGGATGGTATTGATACCAACTGATGGAGCAGCTGGCAACTCATTGTATTTTAGTGTGTAAGAGAAATCCACAGCTTCCATGGGTCTTGTATTCCACTGACCAGAAAGCGTTGAGACGCAGTTCGGCGTCCATGTGTTCACCATGAAGGACTGGCCCACACCGAACTTGTTGTGTACATCTATCCCGTTGATCTTCTCCTCAATGGTACCACCAGTTGCCAACAGACTAATGTCGTATTGCCACCTATAGTTGTAGGGATCGGAATTAGACGTAATGTTGTTGACGGTAGTAGCGTCCTGATCGTAAATCTGCCATACGCGGGCATCAAACACGATGTCGTTGTAGTCGATGTCCTCTGTTACCTTCATGTTGGCGGTAGCAATATCCTCGCAGAACACACGACCCTGATCTACAATCTTCTTGTGGGTGTATGTCTTCTTGGTCTTGCTCTCCTTATAGGCATCGGGATTGCTGTGGCTATCTGGTCCATAAACACCATCGCCTGGAAAAATACAAACAATCCAATCGCTATAATAATGGTCTCGTGTAATAGAAGGTATTGCCCAATTGTAGTTGCTGATAGGACGGTATCCCTGTGAGATATATAAATCAAGCTTTGCTTTATCAAATGTCTTTCCCTTATAGTCACCATTAACCCGTACTTCTTGGATAGACAAGTTGTTGTGTATATTGTCTAACCTTGTTCCACTCATCATGTTGTATTTGCTTTGCAAGTATTTGATAGGGTTGCCTAAGGCATCAGTGTAAGTTTGACTCGCACCAGCCCATTCTGTCGCTTTTCCATTTTGAGTGTAATGGTTAATACTACCATCAATATCTGTAATCTTAAATTCTGTATTAGTGTACCAATCACTTGGTGTGAGCAAATCGTAATCAAATCCTACGAAGGCTCGTCCCGTGACACTTTCTCCAATATTATTACCATGTTTTTTTGCCCATTCGTCTATAACTGAGCCGTCAACAAGTGTATAGTGATCACTTACGGTTTGAGAAGTTTCAGAATTAAGATATCCAAAGTCCTTAGCTTTAGAATTTACCATTAACTGAATATAGTCTCTATGTGTGCCGTTATGGTTATCATTTATATATTCAACATTGGGGTAGTTTTGAACGTTTGTGTTTTCGCTGCAAGTAGCATTATTGTAATTTCCAATATGATCACTACCGTTGGCATAGAGTTTGTTCATTTGTCCAGAGCCATAAGCTGCCGTTGACATGCTTAAACTTTGGTATTTCTCTGTTGTCAATGGAGTTGCAGCTTTCATAATGTTAACATATTTGCCATTATCTTCACCGCCTTTATAAACCTGCTGGACAAAGAAATTGATCCAATCCTTTTCCCCACCATCCTCAAGCTGATTGCTCTGGAAATAAGCGATAACACGTTTTCTTTGTTCTTCGGATAATTCTCTAGGAACCACCCATCCTCCATTGCTTACCCACTCATTTGCATTTGGATTATATCCGCGTGTTGCAGCACGAGTTGCAGCTGCGGCTTCAGCCTCGGCGGCTGCGATGGCTTCTGCAGGGACTGCTACGGTTGCGAAACCCCAGTTGTGGTTGGGGGCGATAGGACCATATAGCTCTGTGAACATCTCGTCGAAAGACTTAGTCATCTGGTCCACAGTTGCGGGCGCTCCTACGTCGTCATGGGTGCAACTGGCTAAGAAACCTCCCACAATGAGGGCCATTGCTCCGTTAATCAAATACTTTTTCATTGCAAAACTAATTTTAATAAATGTTACGTAACTTAATTGATCAATCGATTTGGGTGCAAATTTAAGCAAAATTTCGCGAACTTGTATCAATAAACATGTTAAAATCTGTAAAACTATGCTTTTTATGATATAGGTGTGAGGGATTTTTTGTAATTTTGGCCCAAATTAAAACAAATTAAAACATATTCGGAATGAAACAGATAATGTGGAAGGCAATGGCTGCCTTGTGTGCCATGATGGTGGTGGCTTCCTGCGGCAGGAATCTATATGATGTGAATGAGGCTCAGAAGATCTATGATTTTTCTAATCCTGTGGATACTATCGAGGCTAACCATAACTGGCTGCTTTCAGCATCTAAGGTGCTGATGGTGACACCGCCAGAGGATATGACGACGGAACGTATTCTGGTGCTGACTCAGAACCCGCGTGAGAGTGGTGAGGCTGAAGTGGTGGGAGCGGCTTTTGTCGGTTCTGGTAATCAGACAGCGGTGAACATCACTTATCCAAGTACTCTTCATACGCTCTACGTAGCAGCAGTTGATGCGGAAGATAAATATACGATTGTCAAATATGATGTCTCGAGTTCGTCGGTAGTTAACTTCAGGAACGCCATCGTGATAGGTGAGCCTATCGCGTATGAGCCTCATCCCATGCTATTTACCTACTGTTTCGAGGAGGAATTCTATTTTGCAGGTGACTTCGACTATAATGATGTCGTGCTGCGTATCTCTCAGGAGCGTACTGGTGAGAAGGAGGTGCGCTATCATGTGCAACTGGCTGCCGTCGGTGCCAGCAAGCAGGTGGCTGCGGCCATCCGTCTGGTGGGTACAAGTTTTGACAATGTTGAGAGTGTGAAGACTGTTGATGACAAGTCGTTTAACGTGACAGCCAAAGGCGAGGCTTTTCCAGAGCAGATGATGATTGTGCAGAAGCAGACAGACAATCTGTTGAGGGCTATGACTGGCGATGCCGTGATCAACTTGTTTGTGGATGCCCATTGGGCAACGGGTGACGCTATGAGTACGGATTATGGCGTGATGCAGCGTAAGAAGTATAATGTGACGAAAGGTACGGATGCAACTCATCAGATGATGGTGCCGCGAGAGATCGTTTATATCGTGACCTTCAAGGATGCTGCATCGGCTAATGCTCTCTCGTTGGGTCAGATTGATCCTTTCATCTATACAGAATTCAATGGCGCAATACTTGAGACGCATACCTATACTTATCGTAGCGTACAGGTGCTTAACGCTTATCCGCCTTCAGAAATCAAGAGCTTGCCTTGGGCATTGGCCATACCTTATGGAGCTTTCCGCTGGCCTATTGACGGGGTGAATATCGGATTTATCATGAAGGAAGCTACCTTCGGCGCCTACGGTACGAAAGGACATGCCTTCGGTGAGTGGACGATGGACCACACGAAGGCACTTGACTGGTATCTGTATCCGACGGAAAACCAGGTATTCTAATAAGTAATGATTTTTGAGCTGCCGTTCAGTTTGTCGTACCAGTCGATATAGCTCTGAACGTTGGAGGCCCAGGTGCTGAACTGTGGGTAGGCAACACCTATATTGATTTCCTCCTTAGGCCAGAACCACTTGCCTTCTTTGTCGCCGTTGATGACGAGATAAAGCGGAGCCTCTGTATTGTCGGTTGAAGGCTTGGAGATGGTAGTGTTGCCCTCTGTGTCTTCAAGCATGATGGTAAACGGCAGCTGATCGATCTTTGTGGTAGCCTCGACGCTGATGCGCTCTAAGCCTCGGAAACTACGTGTGATGCTGGTCGTATTGATGGCGGCAGTAGGAATACCGCCAGCAGCCATGTGTACCTCGGTACCAAAGGGCTCTCCATTATAGAGCACAAGTGTCTTGGTAGTATTACCGACAGCCATTACCTGAATCAGCGAGGTATAGCCGTTACCGTCGTCAGCAGGTGTGTTGACGAATAGCACGACATCGTTGTAGTCAAAATCCCTCAGTGAGTTCTCGGCTGTCTCGAAAGCATAGAAGATGCCGCCAGCCTCTGGGATGGTGTTCGTGCCTTTATCGAAATGGGCATAGTCGTAGCTGGCAGAGGTGCTGTAAGTGCAGGTCTGGTTGCTGGCGTCAATGCCGCTGGCACCTGTTGGGAGTGAATTGTTCCATACGAGGTTACATTTCTTATTAGTGGTATCCCACTGGTAGTTGTCAGGATTCAACATCTTGCCTTCGTAACCGTTCATCCAGTAGTAGAACATGCGGAGATTATGGTAGCCGACGAAAGCTGGCTGCAGGCTACCGATGCCAACACCTTTAATTGTACCTGCCCAGACGTTGAGGGCATTGGTGGTAAAGACGGTGGGGAAGGTGGAGGGAAGCACCAGCTCGACGTGATCGAGCAGATAGGTGCCTTTTACGCCTTCAGTTGTCGTACACGATGTGCAGTTTTTCACCTTGAAGATGGCATTGGCGGTAAAAGCGTCACCAGAAGGACCCCATACGCCGAAGTTGTCGATGGAGATATTGCCTAAGCAGTTCACGCAGGCAGCATTGCCCAGATAGAGCACGCAGCTACCGTCGCTTTTGCCGTTGAGGGTGAGCGAGGCGCACTCGATATAACTACCGTCGTCGCACTTTATGCTCTTATTGAGTGTCAGGTTGCCGCTGGTCTTCAGATAGCCGGCATTCTCGATGTTCAGTTCTTCGCTGTCAACATCTTGCAGGGCGATGGTGGCATTCGGACCATTGACGAGCAGACTGTTGTCTGCCAGTTCTTCCTCACTGGTAATGGAGGATGTGGGGTTCTCAGGATTGCCGATGGTGCCCGCATTATAGAGTGTGCCGCCATTAATCTGGATGGTCTTAGCCGTGATGGTGCCAGAATTATAGCAGAAGGTACCCTCGGCAGTGACGAACTCAACGGTGCCTTCACCCATAATCTTACCACCAGGCAGCACATAGATGAGGCCGTTGGCTTCTTCGTCGGAAGGAGCTGTGCTCAAGGTGAACATGCGAGGAACAATCAGTGTACCGCCTTCGCCGACAACAATCACGTTGCCATAGGCCACCTGCTGATTGAAACTCAGTTCCCATGCGTTGGTGACATAAACCGACTTGTTAGGCTTAAGGCCTAAGCTGGGGACGAAACCGGCATAGGGAGTCGTGATCTTTATATGCAGTTTCTCATCGCCAATCTCCATCTTCTCCGCGTCTGAGGCTTCAACCATCGCCCCCGTCGTGTAGGCACTCAGGTCAGGCATATTGGGGAAATCAACACTCCAGGCATTGCCTGAGGATGTCGGGAAGGTCTCTGACAATACGGGACTCTTGCCATTGAAGCTGATTTCTGTGCCTGTAGCTTTCGCCTGGAATGGCTGGCACATCGCATGGCCGCTGGCGTCGTAACAGGCTGCATAGAGCAGACCACAGTTTGCAGGCTTGGCGACACTGATGGTCTTCGAGTCTCCTGACTTGACGAGTGCCATACCGATAAAAGCGGCATTCGACATCAGCACGGGAGGAGCCTGCAAAATATACACACGATAGGTCTGCTCATTGCCGAAATCGACATTGATCTTCACTTGTATGTTGCCTACTGTACTCCAATCTTGGGTAGGATCGATGTCCTTACCTCCCATGACGAGTGCATTGAAATCCTGTGTGAATTCTTGTGTTTTAGAAGTTCCATCAATTTTGGAACAACTGGCAGCCGTTATACAAAGGGCAACAGCAGCCACGCATTTTATCCAATAGCTCTTTTTCATCATAAAATGGTTGGCTTAAGATGTTGTGGACCAGCCTGGGCTTGAACCAGGGACCTCCAGATTATGAGTCTGTTGCTCTAACCAACTGAGCTACAAGTCCGGGATTTGGGATGCAAAGTTACACGAAAAACCTTAAATATCCAAATTTTTTAGGGGAAAACAACGAAAAATGTGGGTTTTGACCTGAATTTTGAATAATTTTGAGTACCTTTGTCGGCTCATGAAGACCATTTGTTTGAATAAACGTCTGGAGAAATGTCCTGATAGCGTAGCTACCATCGGTGTGTTCGACGGGGTGCATCTTGGGCATCAGCTGGTAATCAGTAAGGTGCTGGAGCAGGCTCGTCAACGGGGACTTGTCTCTACGGTTATCACCTTTGACCGTTTACCGCGGGAGGTTCTGGATCCGTCATTCCGCCCGCAGCTGCTGACAACACTTGAGGAGAAGTCGGACATCATCGCTTCGCTGGGTGTCGATCAGTTGGTGGTGCTGCCCTTTACTCGAGAGATGGCTTCTCTTTCGGCATGGGACTTCATGCAACAGGTCCTTTCAGACCAGCTTCATGTGAAGGTGCTTTTCACTGGCTATGACAATCGTTTCGGCCACGATCGCACTGAGGGCTTCGACGACTACGTGCGCTATGGTGAACAACTGGGTATGCAGGTTTTGCGTGGTGATGTGGAGCTGATGGACGGCGGCAGTTTGGCGGTGAGTTCTTCGGAAATCCGAAGACTACTGGCTGATGAGGGGAGGGTGGAACTGATGCCCCGCTATCTGACACGTCGTTACGTCTTGAAGGGAAGGGTGATGCCTGGTGAGCATATCGGCCATAAGATAGGTTATCCAACGGCGAATCTGGAACCAGAGGATACGGGAAAACTGATTCCTGCCGCTGGAGTCTATGCTGTATGGGCAATGCTTGAGGGAGAACAGTCGCCAAGGGCAGCGATGATGAATATTGGTATGCGCCCGACCTTTGACGGCCATCGTCAGACACTGGAGGTGAATATCCTCAGTTTCAATGGTGATCTGTATGGGCAGACGGTACAGGTCACTTTTGTAGAGCGGCTGCGTGACGAACGGAAGTTTGACTCACCCGAGGCATTGGCTGCACAGTTGGAGCAGGATCGGGACAGAGTCAACGAGATATTGGGATTATAATATATAAAGGTAATATGAAGAATGCAATCATTTATACAGTTGTCTTTGCAGCCATCCAGATTATGGCGAGTTTCGGTGTACAGGCTGTCTGGACACTGATATACGGCAAAGATACACCGCTGGGTGCTCTGGGACTGATAGTTGCAATGGCGGTGTTCAGCGTCGTGACGCTGGTAGTATTCCTTAGGGCACGATGGGCAGAGGTGTCGCGTCATTGGGTGAGAACGCGTCCTTGGTTCGTGCTGTTCTGGTGTGTGATGGCAGCTTTGGGTGCTCTTATCCCGTCGTCATGGCTGCAGGAACAGATGCCTGAACTGCCGAATATCGCTGAACAGGAGTTTGATCTTATCCTGAAAGACAGGATGGGCTATCTGGTGGTAGGCCTGCTTGCTCCGTTGGTAGAGGAACTGGTCTTTCGCGGGGCTGTCCTCAAGGCATTGCTCCGCTGGAAACAGAATCCTTGGATTGGTATTGCTATCTCTGCTCTGCTCTTTGCGTTGATTCATATGAATCCGGCTCAGATGCCGCATGCTTTCCTGATTGGTCTGCTGTTAGGGTGGATGTACTATCGCACGGATAGCATTGTGCCTGGGGTCGTGTATCACTGGGTGAATAATACGGTGGCTTATATCATGTATAACCTATATCCCAATCCTGATCTGACCCTGCTTGACCTGTTTGGAAGTCAGCGCGTGGTGATAATGGCGCTGGGCTTTTCGTTCTGCATCTTCCTGCCTGCATTGTTCCAACTGAATCTGCGGCTGAAGAAATAGGTGATTATCGTATAGAAATGAAGTGGGCTGCCCGATATCTCGTGGCAGCCCTTTCCTTCCTAGTTAGTATAATTTTAATTTGAGAGAATTGGAAACTTCACAGCTTCCGCCTGTGTTAAAAAAACTTTGATTATTATAAAGAAAGCATAGAAAAAAACGTCTATTCAATGTAGGTGGTTTTCTCCACCGGTGCCTCCTTGATGCTGTTGAGGCTATCAGTGATGTTTTCTGCCTGAATTGTATTCAGCACGTTCACCGAATCGCCTTTCTCCTTATGGAACTTAGCGTAGGCATCTTTTGGATCATCCCAACCCCACTCCCATGGTGCCTGAGCGGCATTGCCCAGCGTGAGCACAATGGCCACAATGGCTGCAGCTCTGAAGAGCGGCATCAGGCGAGACTTCAGCGTAACGATATTAGCCTTTGGGGTCTCACCAATCTGCTCAAGGATACGGGCATCGAAGTCCTCACCCAATGGCTCCTCTTTCTGGAGCTCGTTTGTGAACAGCGCCTGATACTGACGCAGCGACTCCGGAATATCGGGCTGGCTGAAGAAAGCACGGAGAATGGCTTCCTCCTGCAGTGTGGTCTCACACTGCCAATAGCGCTCGATGAGTTGTTCGATGTATTTATAATCCATATTTTTCTGTTTCAATAAATCGTTGTTTAATAGCCTGACGGGCGCGGAAGATATTCACCTTTACCTGCTCTTCGCTGATGGCCATGATTTCTGCTATTTCCTTATAGCTCTTGCCTTCAAAGTCGCGGAGCTGCATGACGCTTCGCTGTTTCTCTGGCAGTTCATCGATGAGGCGGCGCACTAGTGCAACTCGGTCTTGCTGTACAGCCTGTTCCTCAGGGTTGGATGAGTAACTACGGTCAGGCGTGTCATGCTCTCCTTCGCTAAGACTCTGGCTCTGGTTTGCCATCTTTTTCATCTTGTCGAGCGACAGATTCCGGCAGATGGTCAGGCAGAATGCTTCTATCGAGTCGATGTCGTCCCACTGGTCGCGACGGTTCCAGACCTTGATCATCGTCTCCTGAACGATATCCTCTGCTTCCGCAGGGTTGAGAGTGATGCGAAGGGCGAGCCGGTAGAGTTCGTTCTTCAGCGGTAATATATCGTTTCGGAAACTGATCTTTTTCATCCTCTCTAAAAGTAATGACGATTGTAAAACGGAAAAGTTACAATAAAAGGCGATTTTTTTTTCGCCTTTTATTGTTTTATGATGGTCCCATGCTGTCCGTCGATGGCAGTAGCGAGTGTTATGATAACGCGGGAGACACCTGCGTCGATAGCTGCTAGGGCATTCTCAATCTTTGGCAGCATGCCACCACTGATGGTTCCGTCGGCTTTATATTTAATAAAGTCCGTGCGCGTGATGGTGGGGATGACGCTGTCATCGTCGTCGGGATTGCTGAGTACGCCTTTCTTCTCAAAGGAGAAGATAAGGGTCACGTCGTAATAGGGCGCAAGTGACTTGGCTGTCTCTGAAGCAATGGTGTCGGCATTGGTATTGAGGATATGTCCCATGCCGTCGTGAGTCAAAGGAGCCATCACAGGGGTGATGCCTGCCTCGATGAGACGACTGAGCATCTGGCCATCGGCTGTATCGACATCACCGACAAAGCCAAAGTCGATACCATCTTTAAGTGGGCGTTTATGGCTACGGATGACATTGATATCAGCTCCTGTGAGTCCTAAGGCATTTACACCGTTGGCCTGCAGACGGGCGACAAGATTCTTGTTGACCAGACCACCATAGACCATCGTCACGACGCTGAGCATATCGGCATCAGTGATGCGTCGGCCATTGACCATCTTCGATTCTATACCGAGACTGGCGGCTACTTGAGTAGCGCGACGGCCTCCGCCATGTACCAGCACCTTTCGGCCCTCAATAGCACTGAAATCCTTGAGTAATTGTGCCAACTGAACCTCGTCTTCAACGACGGCTCCGCCGACCTTTACTATTGTCAGTTTCTCTTTCATCATGACCCTTTTACTCTTTTACCTTTTTACTTTTTTACCTTTATTCCAGATAAGTGTAGCCATAGAGGCCTGAGCGATAATTGGATAGGAACTCCTTGCCTTCCTCAAGGCTGATCTTTCCTTGTTTGACACTCTTGGCCACCCATACTTCCAATTGACGTACAAGCTTCTTTGGATCGTACTGCACATAGTCAAGTACTTCGGCTACGGTTTCGCCATCGATAATCTGGTCAATGTGATAAGAACCATCCTTTTCAGAGATATGTACGGCATTCGTGTCGCCAAAGAGATTATGCATATCGCCCAATATTTCCTGGTAGGCACCTACAAGGAATACACCGAGGTAGTAGGGCTCGTTCTTACGTAAGGGGTGTACGGGTAAGGAGTGAGAGTTGTTGCGATTGGTTACGAACGAGGCTATCTTGCCATCACTGTCGCAGGTGATATCCTGAATAGTGGCGTTGCGTGTAGGTCGTTCGTCAAGTCGCTGGATAGGCATGATGGGGAAGAGCTGGTCGATGGCCCAGCTGTCGGGGAGGCTCTGGAACAGCGAGAAATTGCAGAAATACTTATCGGCTAAGAGTTTGTCGATATTCATCAATTCCTCAGGGATATGTTTCAGACTCTTAGTAAGGATATTGATCTCGTGACAGACACTCCAATACATAGCCTCAATCTCAGCGCGAGTCTTCAGGTCAACGATGCCGTGAGAGAACAGGTCGAGCACTTCGTCACGGATCTGCTCAGCATCGTGCCAGTCTTCAAGTACGTTCCGAGGCGACAGATTATCCCAGATCTCATAGAGGTCCTTTACCAACTGGTGGGCATTCTCGTCGGGTTCGTATTCCTCTGGCATCTCTGGTAATGAGGCTGTTTCCAGCACGTCAATAACCAGTACAGAGTGATGGGCAGCCAATGAGCGTCCACTTTCTGTAATGATGTTAGGATGGGGGAGGTTGTTCTTGTTGGCTGCATCAACAAAGGTGTAGATACAGTCATTGACGTATTCTTGGATACTGTAGTTGACGGAGCTTTCGCTTGAAGGAGAACGTGTGCCGTCATAGTCGACGCCCAGACCACCACCGCAATCCACAAAATCGACGTTGTAGCCCATCTTGTGAAGTTGGATATAGAACTGCGATGCCTCGCGGAGAGCTGTCTGGATTCTGCGGATCTTGGTAATCTGCGAGCCGATGTGGAAATGAATCAGGCGCAGACAGTCGCGCATATCTTTCTTGTCAAGCATGTCGAGCGCTTCCAGGAGTTCGGCACTGGTCAGCCCGAATTTTGAGGCATCACCACCACTTTCCTCCCACTTGCCGGAACCACTGGAGGCCAGTTTGATGCGGATGCCGATATTAGGACGGACACCCATCTTTTTGGCAACTTTGGCAATGATATCCAGCTCGTTGAGTTTCTCTACAACGATAAAGATACGCTTGCCCATCTTCTGGGCGAGCAACGCCAACTCGATATACCCCTGATCCTTATAACCATTGCAGACGATGATGGAATCGCTTTGGCATTGTACTGCAATGACAGCGTGGAGCTCTGGTTTGGAGCCTGCTTCTACGCCAAGGTTGAATTTCTTTCCATGTGAGATGATTTCCTCAACAACGGGCTGAATCTGATTTACCTTAATTGGATAGACCACATAGTTCTCTCCTTTGTAGTCGTACTCTTCAGCAGCTTTCTTAAAACAACTCCAGGTCTTTTCAATCCGTTTGTCCAGGATGTCGGGGAAGCGTAGCAATACGGGTGGCGTGACATCACGTAGGGCCAGTTCATCCATAACTTCACGCAAATCGATTTGCGTGTCGTTCTTGCAAGGCGTAACATAGACATCGCCCTTCTCGTTGATGCCGAAATAGGAAGTGCCCCATCCGTTGATGTTGTAGAGCTCCTTCGAATCCTCAATGGTCCATTTCTTCATAAGGCTTAGGTAATAAAAGTATTAATGCTTAATAGATTTATTATATATTCAGCAACTCGCGAATCTTCCCGACGCTGATTTTGATTTTCTCATAATTATCCATCAGACTGACATCAAGTATGTATTTTGCCTTGGTGTAGTAGGGCTCTCGTTTCTCCAGTTGTTCACGGATGAAGGCTATCAGTTCCTCAGGGCTCTTGCCTTTCAGTAACGGGCGCTCCACTTTTGCCATCAGCAAATGTTTGTAGAGTACTTCGGGGTCTGCTTTCAGATAGACCACCTGTCCTTGCTGGTTTAGATAGTCCATGTTGTCAAAGAAACAGGGTGTACCGCCTCCGCAACTGATAATGACATTCTCAAACTCAGCCACTTCGTGCAGCATATTGTATTCTATCTTGCGGAATCCCTCTTCACCCCGTTCAGCGAAAATCTGGGGCACAGTCTTATGCATGCGGCTCTCGATATACCAATCGAGGTCATAGAAGATGATGCCTAGTTCTTTTGAGAGTGCCTTGCCGATGGTTGTCTTTCCAGCACCCATATAGCCTATCAGGATAATTCTTTTCATCGATCAGCTCTTCTTCACTGGGGCTTGGATAATCTTCATGCACTCGTCGTAAGTCAACTGCTTGGCCTTCTCATGCAGGTTCTTCGGCAGGCGGTAGTTCTTGCCGTCATAGCTCAGGTAAGGACCATAGCGGCCGTTGAGGATTTCCAGTTTCTCGTCTTCCAGGAAAATCTTCAGGTGCTTCTGGGTGTCCTGCTGGCGTTTCTCCTCAATCAGGGCAATGGCCTCTTCGAGTGTGATGGTCATGGGATCCGTATCTTTGGGGAGTGATGTATATTTGCGATCGTGCAGGACATAAGGACCGAAGCGGCCGGCACCAATCGTGACGGGCTTATGTTCGTAGTCGCCAAGTTCACGAGGCAGTTTGAAAAGTTCCATTGCCTCCTCAAGAGTGATGGTCTCCATGGACTGTTCTTTCGGCAATTGTGCAAAGAGAGGTTTCTCCTTGTCTTCTGCCGAACCTATCTGTACCACAGGTCCGAAACGTCCGATTTTTACATAAACTGGACGCTTGCTCTTGGGATCAATACCCAGCTGGCGTTCTCCAGCTTTATGCTGTTGACGACTATTCATCGTTTCTTCCACAGAGGGTTCGAAACTCTTGTAGAAGTTATGCATCATATCAGTCCACTTCTCATCGCCCTCAGCAATCTTATCGAAGTCCTGTTCCACTTTAGCGGTGAAGTTGTAGTCCATGATTTCCTTGAAATTGTCCATCAGGAAGTCATTAACCACAATACCGATATCCGTAGGAATCAACTTGCCTTTCTCTGAACCGACAATCTCTTTGCGATTCTTCTGTGTAATCTGCTTGCCCTTCAGCGTGAAGATGCTATAGAGACGTTCCTCACCTTTCTTGTCGCCTTTCTGCACATAGTCGCGCTGCTGTATAGTAGAGATCGTTGGCGCATAGGTTGACGGACGGCCGATACCGAGTTCTTCCATTTTGTGGACGAGGCTGGCTTCGGTATAACGCTGTGGGCCTGCGCTGAATCGTTCTGTTGCGCTGATCTCACGACGTGTCAGTTCCTGACCCTTGTGCAGTGGTGGCAGGATATGACCGTACTCCTCCTGCTGCTCTTCATCATCTGATGATTCACGGTAGACTTTGATGAAACCGTCAAACTTTACGATCTCACCCTGAGCCACGAATTGTTCGGATGTACTGCTGATGGTGATATTGGCTGTGGTCTTCTCAATCTGGGCATCTGCCATCTGACTGGCAATGGTGCGCTTCCAGATCAGTTCGTACAGACGTTTTTCTTGTTGCGTGCCTTCGATTTCCGTTTGATCCATATAGGTAGGACGGATAGCTTCGTGGGCTTCTTGGGCTCCCTTGGCATTGGTGTGATACTGGCGAGGCTTGCTGTACTCCGCGCCATAGAGACGGGTAATTTCCTCCTTGCTGGCACCAAGACAAAGCTTAGAAAGGTTGACTGAGTCGGTACGCATGTAGGTGATACGTCCATTTTCATAAAGGTGCTGGGCTACCATCATGGTCTGGCTAACAGTAAAGCCGAGTTTACGAGCGGCTTCCTGTTGTAGGGTAGATGTGGTAAAGGGGGGAGCGGGTGTACGCTTAACGGGTTTCTTGGTAATGCTGTCAACCGTATAGCTGGCTTCCTTGCATTTCTCCAGGAATGCCATGATTTCTGCTTCGGTCTTAAAGCGATTGGCTAATTGTGCCTTCACCTCTGTGGCCGAACCGTCTTGATTGGTTATGGCAAAGATCGCACCTACATTATAATAGGGTTCGGTTGTGAATTGCTGTATCTCACGTTCGCGTTCCACTATCAGACGCACAGCCACGCTCTGCACACGTCCTGCGGATAGAGCAGGTTTTACCTTACGCCAGAGTACGGGTGAGAGCTTGAAACCCACAATACGGTCGAGTACACGACGGGCTTGCTGGGCATTCACAAGATTCATGTCCAAATGGCGAGGATGCTCTATAGCCTCCAGAATGGCGGGCTTGGTAATCTCGTGGAATACAATACGGTTGGTCTTTTGCTTGTCAAGTCCCAATACTTCACACAAATGCCACGATATGGCTTCTCCCTCACGGTCTTCATCGGATGCGAGCCATACTTTCTCGGCCTTGTCAGCCTTGGCGCGCAGGTCTGCTACGAGCTTGGCTTTCTCTTCGGGGATTTCGTATTCTGGTTCGAGCGTCTTTTCATCGATGCTCAACTCCTTTTTCTTCAAGTCACGAATGTGGCCATAGCTTGACATTACCTTGAAGTCCTTTCCGAGGAACTTCTCTATCGTCTTCGCCTTGGCAGGAGACTCAACAATCACTAAGTTCTTTTGCATACTTTGTCTCGTTTTTAATCTTACGGGCTGCAAAAGTAAGCAAAAAACTCTCTCACACCTTATTTATATAGAGGTTTTTTTAATTTCTTAACACTTCCGTTGTAGGAAACGATGTACGGCCTCGCGTATCGAGCGTAATCCAAAACGCTCGACATACACTTCATGCAGTGGGACCCAGCTACATTCTGCCACATCATCGGCAGGCTTGACCGTTTCGACTTCAGTATGACAGAGGAAGAACATGTCGAGTGTATGGATGTCCATTCCAGAGTAACGATAGATGTTCGGAATCGAGAAGAGATATTCCACTTTGCTGATATCAAGTCCAGTCTCTTCTTTGATTTCCCGAATCATCCCCTGTTCGGCAGTCTCCTCATTGTCAACAAACCCTCCGGGCAAGTCGAGTGTACCCTTTGCTGGTTCTTTACCACGACGTACGACAAGCAACTCCTCCTTACTATTCAGGATGAAGGCAGCCGTTGACGAACTGGGGTTCTGATAATAGGTGAACCCACAGTTCGAGCAATGCTTGCTTTTGAAATTATGTTCTTCGAACAATTCGCTGCCACATTTTGGGCAGTACTTGAAGATTTCAAGTGGATGATGCGTCATGTCTTACCAGTTGTCAGTACGGAATGGGAATAGTGGCAGTCCTCCGGCGTTTTTTACATTGCCGAGTTGGAAATTCTTAAAACAATAACGAACGGCAACAGGCTTCTTCACTTCGGGCGAACTAATCTTGATGGCCTCGTCCCAATAGCCGCCACCTTCCTGCCAGAAGTGTTGAGCCGTAGCTGGATGGAAAACTTTGTCCTCACCTGCAATCTCAAAACCTTCAATATCCTCGAAAGGCGCATCGGTATGGTAGTTGTCTTGCAGATGGATATAGACGGCATCTTCCTTGATGGTCATATCTTTATACGACGGACTCTTGTACAGAAGTCCTTCGAAGCCGTAGTCGCGGTTCAGGGCTGTATATGCCAGTCGCTCGCCAACTTCGCATTTCTGAGTGGGGTGAATCTGGGAGAACTCATAGGGATAGACCAAGTCATTGGTGCAGACAAGGCTACTGTTGGGAATAATCTGAGAAGCCTTGAACTGTTGTTCACGAAGTTTGGCTCCGCTGATACCATCAAGACCATCACCATATGCATAAGGGGCAATCTGTACAAAATAGAAAGGAATCTCACCCAATCCGAATTGTCCTCGCCATTGGTCAACAAGCAGTTTCATGCGTTCTGAGTATTGGTCACCAGGATCGCCTACGTTCGAGCAACCCTGATAGTAGAGGATGCCTTTGACGGTGAAGTTTAGGATGGGATTGAAGGTGCCGTTACCCCAAAGCAGTGAACGATGATAGTTCCATTTGTCCCATTTCTTGCAGATTTCAACAGAATCTGTCGGGTCGTTGGTGTATTTTTCCAGATTCTCCTTGGTCAGCCAGCTTTCCACGCGTGATCCTCCTTTGTTCGCCTCGATGAGACCAATAGGGATGTTCAAGGCCTGATGCATCGTGCGAGCAAAGAAATAACCAGTGGCAGAGAACTCGCCAACAGTGTTAGGGGAGCAGGTACGCCACTCGCACTGGGCATCGTTGAGCGGTTTTGATGACATCACACTGGGAATCTTCACCGAACGGACACCCGTGTGGTTGGCTGCGTCGATGACGACTTTATTATAGTCTTTGACGGGGCACATCCAGAATCCTTTAACAGGCATCTCCATATTCGACTGCCCTGCACATACCCATACCTCACCCGCGAGTACATTATTAATTGTGAGAGGCTCACCATCGTCGAAGGTAATTGATAATGGGGCGTAGGAAGCTTCGGGTGTCTTCACCTTTACGAGCCACTTTCCATCTTTATCGGCCTTAGTGCTTACAGCCTGATTGTTCCACGAGGTCGTAACCTTAATTGTCTTACCAGGTTTTGCCCATCCCCAGAGTCGGGCTTCTGTCTGTTGTTGAAGTACCATGTTGTCGCCGATAATATGCGGCAGCCTTACTTTTGCTTGTGTACTGATGGTTAGTGTGGCGAGTGCCAGGATAGCTAGAATTTTCTTCATATTGAGTCGTTGTCTTAAGTTTTCTGCCTGCAAAGATACGAAAAAGTTGGGCGTAAAACAAAAAAATAAAAATAAAATAACTATCTTTGCAGCAAAATTATGGATATTGTATTAATGAAAAATCTGAAATTACTACCAACACTTTTGCTGCTGATGGTTTCGGCAGTGAGTCTTGCACAGAAAGGGACAAACATGGAACTATGGCCCAAAGGGGTACCAAATTCAAACGGCGATGACAAAGACAGGGCGGAATTGACTGTCTATCTTCCAGACGCAAAGAAGGCGACGGGAAGAGCTGTGGTATGCTGCCCTGGTGGTGGCTATAGTCATCTGGCTATGGATCATGAGGGACATCAGTGGGCAACGTTCTTCAACAATCAGGGTATCGCCCTTGTCGTATTGAAATATCGTATGCCTCATGGTAATCCTATGATTCCAATCTCTGATGCTGAGGAGGCTATGAAAACAGTGCGCCGTCATGCTGTGGAATGGCATATTGATCGTAATAATGTCGGTATCATGGGTTTCTCTGCAGGTGGTCATCTGGCTTCTACTATTGCCACTCATTCCACTGGTGATGCTGCTCCGAATTTCCAGATTCTTTTCTATCCTGTTATCACGATGGATTTGGGATTTACGCATAAGGGTTCCCACGACAATTTCCTCGGAGAAGGTCATTCGAAGAAAGAGTTGCGTAAATTGGAGACAGAGTATAGTAACGACCTTCAGGTGAACCGTACGACACCTCGTGCGTTCCTTGCCTTAAGTGATGATGACAAGGCGGTGCCTGCTGCAAATGGCTTTGGATATTATCAACAGCTTTACAAACATGATGTGCCAGCCTCGATTCATATCTATCCTACTGGTGGTCATGGCTGGGGCTATCGTGAGTCGTTTACCTATCACTATCAGATGGTATTTGAGTTGAAGGGTTGGCTTGAAAGCTTTTGAGAAAGATAGGGTATCGACACAAAAAGAGGCAACAATGAAGTTGCCTCTTTTTGTGTCGACACTTGGATTCGGACCAAGGACCCCCACCATGTCAAGGTGATACTCTAACCAGCTGAGCTATGCCGACTTTTCATTTGCGGTTGCAAAGGTAAGAAGAAAAAGTGATATTTGCAAGAAAATCGCGTTTTTTCTTGCAAATATCACAGATTTCATCATCAGAGCAGCTTCTTGATCTCTGCGTCGAGGTCCTTGATCTGTGCGGAGCGCTTGATGAGGTTGTTGCCTCTGTCGATGATGAAGAAGTCGGGCACAGCCTGGATGTTGTAGAGCATCAGGCGCTGTGAATTCACGCCGTCGGCGTCGCGCACGCTGATCCAGGGCAGGGCAGCAGTCTGCTGCTTCCAGAAGTGCTCGTCGGGATCGAGTGATACCTGGTAGATCTCAAGTCCCTGCTGATGGTATTTGTTATAGAGTTCGCGAAGCATGATGATACGTGCCGGCGAATCGTTCATGGCGAAGATGTGGAAGTCGAGTAGCACGACCTGACCTCTTAGATCAGTCAGATGGCGCTCCTGCCCGTGGTTGTCGGGCAGTGCGATGTCGAGAACGCCAGCCTCCTGCACCTTGCTGGCCTCCACCTGCAGCTGTGACTGCTGGGCATCGACAATGCGCTGGTTCTTCATGCCCTCGATGGCGATGTTATGCAGGTTCTGGCCGCGCTCGGCATGCGGGTAGTAGGTATCCCAGCTGGTGGCGACGGCGGCAAAGGCCTTGATATCGTCCTTGTTGGTGCGAGGGTTGAAGATAAGATAATTGCCAATAGCCTGGAAAAGTGCGAAATAAGAATAAGCCTTCATGGGCTCTTTGTAGATGTAATTGTGCTTTACTTCTTCCTTATAGGCATTGATAAGCTCTTGGATACTGTCATTGGCCTCGTCCACACCGATGGCTGTATTACGCTGAATGGCGATGGCACGGCTCTGCAAGTCCATTTGTTTTAAGGTAAGTTCCTTGATTTTCTCACAGTTGTCAGAACCGCTGACGGTGTAGTTGGAGGCCATTCCCGGATATTGTCCCTTGAATTGTACGGTTTCAGTGGAATCGATGCTGACGTTGATAATCTGGTCGGCTATACGCAGACGATAGAATTCAGGAGCACCGGGAGCCTCCTCGCTGAAAGAGAAGTTGCCGTTATTGTCAAGTGTGATGGAGTCAAGTACATTGATACCTTCTAGACCGACATTCTCAAAGTAAAGTACAGAATCTTTGGCGTTTTCGATCTGTCCCTCTACTGTAAATTTCCCTTCATTGCACGATGCAATGGTCAATGCGGTTGCAACGAAGGCCGCCGCTTTCCAAATATGTCTCATTGTCGTTGTTTGTTTATTTTTGGCTGCAAAGGTACGAATAAGTGCGCAAAATACCAAAAAAAACGAAAAATATTCCCGATTTCTTCGTTTATTTATATTATAATGTGTAACTTTGCGCCGTTTTTGCGACAGGACAGCGCTCCTGTCGTTTCGAAGTTTTTATTTTTTAGATGTTTTAAATTCAAGATGAACGTAATTACAAAGACCCTTCAATTGGCTGATGGACGTACCATCACCATTGAAACCGGGAAAGTGGCAAAACAGGCCGACGGCTCTGTTGTTCTCCGCATGAACAACACCGTATTGCTCGCCACCGTTTGTGCCGCAAAAGATGCAGTTCCCGGAACAGATTTCATGCCTTTGCAGGTAGATTATCGTGAACAGTACAGTGCAGCCGGCCGTTTCCCCGGCGGATTTACCAAGCGCGAAGGCAAAGCCAGCGACAACGAAATCCTGACATCAAGACTGGTGGATCGTGTGCTCCGCCCGCTCTTCCCCTCAAACTACCATGCTGAGGTATTTGTGAATGTGATGTTGCTCTCTGCCGATGGTGTGGATCAGCCCGATGCATTGGCTGGCTTTGCAGCTTCTGCTGCTTTGGCCTGCTCTGACATTCCTTTCGAGTGTCCCATCAGCGAGGTTCGTGTAGCCCGCATCAACGGAGAGTATGTCATTGATCCTACCTTCGAGCAAATGAAGGAAGCCGACATGGACATCATGGTTGGCGCTTCTGCTGAGAACATCATGATGGTGGAGGGTGAGATGAAAGAGGTGTCAGAACAAGATATGATCGGTGCCTTGAAGGCTGCTATGGCTGCTATCAAGCCGATGTGCGAGCTGCAGGCTGAGCTGAGCAAGGAGCTCGGCAAGGACGTGAAGCGCGAGTACAATCACGAGGTGAACGACGAGGCACTGCGTGAGCAGATGAACAAGGAACTCTACCAGCCCGCCTACGACATCACCAAGCAGGCTCTGCCCAAGCAGGACCGTGCCGATGCCTTCGAGAAGCTGCTGGCAGACTTCAAGGAGAAGTATTTCGAGGCTCATCCCGAGATTACTGCCGACTCTGAGATCTCTAAGGACGAGTACGAGGCCATGATGGACCGCTACTACCACGACGTGGAGCGCGATGCGATGCGTCGTTGTATCCTCGATGAGGGTATCCGTCTTGATGGTCGTAAGACCGATGAGATTCGCCCGATCTGGTGCGAGGTTTCTCCTCTGCCAATGCCTCACGGAAGCTCTATTTTTACTCGAGGTGAGACACAGTCTCTGAGTACATGTACCTTAGGTACCAAACTTGATGAGAAGATGGTTGACGATGTGCTTGACAAGAGCTATCAGCGCTTCCTTCTCCATTATAACTTCCCCCCATTCTGTACAGGTGAGGCCAAGGCTCAGCGCGGCGTAGGTCGTCGTGAGATCGGCCATGGTCATCTGGCTTGGCGCGGACTGAAGGGTCAGATTCCTGAGGACTTCCCTTATACGGTTCGTCTGGTTAGCCAGATCCTTGAGTCAAATGGTTCTTCTTCGATGGCTACAGTATGTGCTGGTACCCTCGCCCTGATGGATGCTGGTGTTCCAATGAAAAAGCCTGTTTCTGGTATCGCCATGGGTCTGATTAAGAATCCAGGAGAAGATAAATATGCTGTGTTGAGTGATATCCTTGGTGACGAGGATCACTTGGGTGACATGGACTTCAAGACCACTGGTACGAAAGACGGTCTGACTGCTACTCAGATGGATATCAAGTGCGACGGTCTGAGCTTCGAGATTCTTGAGAAGGCTCTGATGCAGGCTAAGGCCGGTCGTGAGCACATCTTGAAGTGCCTGACAGACACGATAGCTGAGCCTCGTGCTGAGATGAAGCCTCAGGTTCCTCGTATTGTTGCTTTTGATATTCCTAAGGAGTTCATTGGCGCTGTGATTGGCCCTGGTGGTAAGATTATCCAGCAGATGCAGGAGGATACAGGTGCTACTATCACTATCGATGAGACCGAAGGCGTTGGTAAGGTGCAGGTTAGCGCTCCAAATAAGGATAGCATTGATGCTGCTATTGCCAAGATTAAGGCTATCGTTGCCATCCCTGAGGTAGGCGAGATATATGAGGGTACCGTACGCTCAATTATGCCTTATGGCTGTTTCGTTGAGATTATGCCTGGCAAGGACGGCTTGCTTCATATTTCAGAAATTGACTGGAAGCGCCTTGAGACTGTCGAGGAAGCTGGTATCAAGGAAGGTGACAAGATTAAGGTGAAGTTGCTGGAAATTGATCCGAAGACAGGCAAGTACAAGCTGTCTCATCGTGTTCTGATTGAGAAGCCTGCCGACTATGTAGAGCGTCCCGCACGCGGTGAGCGTCGTGAGCGCCCTGAGCGCGGTGAGCGTCGTGACCGTCGTCCTGATCGTGGAGACCGTCGTGATCGTCGCGATCGTGGTGAGCATCGCCCACATCCTGAGCATCAGGGCGAGGCCCCGAAGGAAAGCCAGGAGCCGAAGGACTTCAGCGATTCGCTCGATAACATGGACTTTTAAGAAGTGAAAAGCGAAGAGTGAAAAATTTGCTTGCGCTCAAATAAAGACTGCATAAGAGCACAAAGGGTTTGACCCCTTGTGCTCTTTGCTGATAACAATGGTATAAGAACATGAAGGTAAGTCTGATAGAGTTATTTGAAGAAACGGTTAAGAAGTATCCGCAGAAGGTGGCTGTGATTGATAAGGACAGGGAGATTGTTTTCTCTGACCTTCACAGGAAATCCCTTCAACTGGCTTCTGCACTGATGGCTTTGGGCATTGGTCAGAACAAGCCAGTGGGCGTCTTCCTCGACAAGTCCATAGAGAGTGTTTATGCCGACCTGGGAATTCTCTATGCAGGAGACTTCTACATGAACCTCGATATCAAGACGCCAGCAGAGCGTATCCGCAATATCCTGCAGCTGGTGGAGCCTGCTGCCATCATTTCTACAACCCGTCAGATCAAGTCCATCGAAGGTATCATTCCCTCCACGATGAAGGTTATCCTGCTTGATGAGGCTGGTGGGACAGCAGATGTGGACTCCGCAGACATCATCGGGCGATTGTCGACGATTATCGACACTGATCCTTCATGTATCATTAACACTTCTGGTTCCACAGGAACGCCAAAGGGTGTGGTGCTCAATCATAAGAGTTTCTTCGACTTTATCGACTGGTCTATTGACACATTCCACTTCGACGATGACCTTGTGATGGGATCGCTCTCGCCGATTGTGTTCGATATCTACAGCTTCGAACTCTGCATGCTGATGGCAAAGGCCAGCACACTTGTGGTGCTGCCTGCCCATCTCGCTGCCTTCCCAGCGAAGATTCTCGAGGTGCTCGAGCAGCACAGGGTGAACTTCCTCTTTTGGGTGCCCACTATCATGGTGAACATCGCCAATATGGATCTGCTCTCTGCCTTCAAGCTTGAGAGTCTGCGCACGGTGTGGTTTGCAGGCGAGGTGTTCCCCACGAAGCAATACAACTACTGGCATCACCATCTGCCTGAGGTGACTTTCGCCAACCTCTATGGTCCGATAGAGATTACCCTCGACTGCACCTATTATATTATTAATAAGGAGATACCCGACGAAGAGCCGCTGCCTATCGGTTATCCCTGCCGCAATACCGACATCCTGATTCTCGACGATGAAGATCGTGCCGTGAAGGAGTCTGGTGTAGAGGGCGAACTCTGCGTGCGAGGCACGTCGCTGGCGATGGGGTATTACAATAATCCTGAGAAGACGGCTGCCGCCTTCGTGCAGAATCCTCTGAACAAGGCCTATCCCGAGCTGATCTATCGCACGGGTGATATCGTCTGCCTGAACGACGAGGGACTGATCATGTTCAAGGGGCGTAAGGACAATATCGTAAAGCACATGGGCTATCGCACCGATCTTGGTGAGATTGAGCATGTGATCATCAACACCCTGAAACTGGTGAAGAACGGCTGCATCGTCTACAACCAGAGTGAGAAGCAGATCACGCTCTTCTACGAGGCCGAGCAGGAGATTCCCGTTTCCGAGTTCCGCCTGCAGATTGGTAAGGTGCTGCCTAAGTACATGATCCCTACGGCTTTCCATCATCTGGGGCAGTTGCAGCGTAATGCCAATGGCAAGATCGACCGTCTCTTCTACAAGAAGCAGGTCAATGAATAAGCAAGAAGATTATGAAAGAAAAGATATTAGAGATTCTGTCCACCATTCGTCCTGAGTGCGATTTTACTGAAGATGTGGACTTTATGGAAGCAGGCTTGCTCGATTCCTATGATATCGTGAGTCTGGTGACCAACCTGGAGATTACTTTCAATTTCAGAATCAACGGCACCGATGTCGTTCCTGAGAACTTTACCTCAGTGGATGCCATCATCGCCATGCTCGGAAAGTATGGCGTACATTAGTTATCTGGATCTGCCGAAACACTGGGGACTCAAGCGGGGCGACGTCGTACTGCTTACCTCCGACATCATGCAGCTGATGTTCACAGCCTTGCGCAATGGCGAGCGTTTCGACCGTGATGCCTTCCTCGATGCAATCCTCGGTGTGATTGGGCAGGATGGCACGCTGCTGATTCCTACGTTCAACTGGGATTTCTGCCATGGTGTCGCCTTCGATTATCATAAGACGCCCTGCAAGACAGGTGCCTTGGGAGGCTTTGCCCTTGGGCGTGCCGATTTCCGCCGCACCCAGCATCCGCTCTATTCCTTCGCCGTGACAGGTAAGGATCAGCAGATGCTCTGTGACATGCAGAACGTCAGTTCTTTCGGAGCCGACTCCCCCTTTGGCTATCTTGAACGCTGTCACGCCAAGAATGTCATCATCGGCATCCATTATACTGACTGCTTTACCTTCGTCCATCACTGCGAGGAAGTCTGCGGTGTCAGCACCTACCGTTTCCAGAAGACGTTTACAGGCCAGTATATCGACGCAGAGGGTCACGAGTCGACCCGCAGTTATTCGATGCTGGTGCGCTCTTACGAACTCTATCTCGAAACCGATCTGACGCTTATCGGTGAGAAGATGGAAGAGGCAGGGGCTGCCAAGCTCATTTATCTGAACGAAATTCCTTATCGCATCGTCGATCTGGCTGCTGCTGCTCCAGTCATCTGCGATGATATCCTACACAACGCCAGTCGGGGAATTTGTAAGCACAAAGGTCAATAAAAGGTTAAAAAAATATAAATCTTCACTTCCCGGACTGCAAAGGCACACGCGTATGAATAAAAAGGTGTACCTTTGCAGTCCGATTATTGGGGAGAGACTTAGAATCCCCGTGGATTGGGGTGTGAATAGCGGCGTCTTTGGCCGGGCGCAGTGGTTCGTGAATCGTCAGTCCAGCAAAGGAATCGCAAGGTTCCAGCGCATTCGTTAGACTTGCAGCCGGGAGTTAGACCCTGGATGTGGGTTTGTTTGCGTACATATTTAATTAAGTTAAACTGTTTTTTAGTAGTAAATTTAAAATGAACACTTTAAGTTACAAGACTATTTCCGTGAACAAGGAAACAGCAAAGAAGGAGTGGGTGGTAATCGATGCCACAGACCAGGTTGTTGGTCGTCTCGCTTCTAAAGTAGCAAAGCTGATTCGCGGAAAGTACAAGCCAACTTTCACTCCGCACGTTGATTGCGGTGACAACGTAATCCTTATCAATGCCGATAAGGTGGTATTCACTGGTAAGAAAGAGACAGACAAGGTCTATACTCGCTACACGGGTTATCCTGGTGGACAGCGCTTCCAGACGCCTGCTGAACTTCGCAAGCGTAACGGTGGTGTAGAGAAGTTCCTTCGTCATGCCGTAAAGGGTATGCTGCCAAAGGGTCCTCTCGGACGCAGCCTGCTGAACAACCTCTATATTTATGAGGGCACCGAGCATCCACATGCCGCTCAGCAGCCAAAGACTATTGATATTAACCAGTATAAATAATAAGGAAAGATGGAAGTAATTAACGCAATAGGTCGTCGTAAGAGCTCTGTAGCCCGCGTATATGTTTCTGAGGGTACTGGCAAGATCACGATCAACAAAAAGGATTTAGAGGTATATTTCCCTTCAGCTATCCTGCAGTATGTGGTGAAGCAGCCGCTGAACCTGCTTGAAGTAGCTGAGAAGTATGACATCAAGGTGAACCTCGACGGTGGTGGTTTCACAGGTCAGAGTCAGGCACTTCGCCTTGCTATCGCTCGTGCACTTGTGAAAATCAACGAGGAGGATAAGAAGCAGCTTAAGGATGCAGGTTTCCTGACACGTGACAGCCGTGAGGTTGAGCGTAAGAAGCCAGGTCGTCCCAAGGCACGTCGTCGCTTCCAGTTCAGTAAGCGTTAATCCGACGAGGAGACTGAACAGTTTAGTATCTAAACCGTTGGGATTCCTATGGACTACCCTTCGGCTGATTCTAACAAACAATAGAATTAAAAAGAAAGTAAACAATTTAAAAAGATTCAAGCAAAAATGGCAAGAACTAATTTTGATCAGTTGCTTCAGGCCGGTTGTCACTTCGGCCACTTGAAGCGTAAGTGGAACCCAGCCATGGCTCCCTACATCTATACCGAGCGTAACGGTATCCATATTATCGACCTGCACAAGACCGCAGTAAAGATTGACGAGGCTGCTGATGCCCTGAAGCAGATTGCCAAGAGTGGCAAGAAGATTCTGTTCGTCGCTACTAAAAAACAGACAAAGGAAGTGATTGCAGAGAAGGCTACTAGCGTAAACATGCCTTATGTTATCGAGCGCTGGCCCGGTGGTATGCTCACCAACTTCCCTACAATCCGCAAGGCCGTGAAGAAAATGGCGAACATCGATAAGCTGATGGCTGATGGTACCTATTCAAACCTCTCTAAGCGCGAGCTGCTGCAGATTACCCGTCAGCGTGCAAAGTTGGAGAAGAACCTTGGTTCTATCGCTGACCTGACTCGTCTGCCGAGCGCACTCTTCGTTGTTGACGTGCTGAAGGAGCAGATTGCTGTTCGTGAGGCTAACCGTCTGGGTATCCCCGTGTTCGGTATCGTTGACACCAACTCTGATCCTAACAATATCGACTTCGTCATTCCCGCTAACGATGATGCTAAGGATAGTGTTGAGGTAATTCTTAACGCTTGCTGCGCTGCTATCGCTGAGGGTATTGAGGAGCGTAAGGCTGAGAAGGCTGACGAGAAGGCTGCTGATGCACAGGAAGGCGAGGGTGAAGAGGTTAAGCCTAAGCGTGCTGCCCGCAAGCCCCGTAAGGAAGAGGCTCCTGCTGTAGAAGAAGCTGCTCCTGTTGCTGAGGAAGAGGCTCCTGCTGCAGAATAATAACATTGTAACAATTTAAAAATTTAAAAGATAATGGCAATTTCAATTGACGATATCAAGAAGCTTCGCGCAATGACCGGTGCTGGTCTGGCCGACGTTAAGAAGGCTCTGACTGAGGCTGAGGGCGACTTCGACAAGGCTAAGGAGCTCCTCCGTGAGCGTGGCCTCGCTATCGCTGCTAAGCGTAGCGACCGTGAGACTTCTAATGGTTGTGTACTCGTAAAGAGCGTTAATGGCTTTGCTGCCATGCTCGCCCTGAAGTGCGAGACCGACTTCGTGGCCAACGGTGCCGACTTTATCGCTCTGACTCAGAGCATCCTCGACGCTGCTATCGCTGCTAAGGCTAAGGATATTGAGGCTGTAAAGGCGCTCGACATCAATGGTCAGACCGCTCAGGAGGCTGTGACACAGCGCTCTGGTATCACTGGTGAGAAGATGGAGCTCGACGGCTACCTGACACTTGAGGGTGAGAACATCGAGGTTTACGACCACATGGGTAAGCACACGCTTTGCACCATGGTACAGACCAACAAGCCTGCTGCTGAGCAGGGTCACCTCGTGGCCATGCAGGTAGCTGCCATGAAGCCTGTTGCACTCGATAAGGAGAGCGTTGACCAGAAAATCCTCGACGAGGAGTACAAGACCGCTGTCGAGAAGACCAAGCTGGAGCAGGTTGAGAAGTTCGTGGAGATGAAGATTAAGAAGGCTGGCATCAACCCCAACCTCGTTGACTCTGAGGATCATATCGAGAGCAACATGGCTAAGGGCTGGCTGACACAGGCTCAGGCTGACGAGGCACGCAAGATCATTGCTGAGGCAAAGGTCGAGGGTGAGGCTCAGCTGAAGATGCCTATGATCGAGAACATCGCCAAGGGTCGTGTACAGAAGTTCTTGAAGGAGAACTGCCTGGTGGATCAGGAGTTCCAGTTCGGTGATGGCGACAAGGCTACTGTTGCTCAGTGGCTCGCTAAGCAGGACAAGGATCTGAAGATCGTTGCTTTCAAGCGCTTCACACTCGTAGCTGACTAATCATTAGTCAAATATAAAAAAGAATCGGCATTGCTTGTGCGGTGCCGATTTTTTTTGTATCTTTGCCTGCAAAGTTTACTGTTATGAAGATATTTGCTATTGGCATGAACTATGCCGCACATAACCAGGAACTACATGGAACGCTGAAGCGTCCTGATGAACCTGTGATCTTTACAAAGGCTGACTCAGCGATTCTGAACCAAGGCAAGCCTTTCTTTATACCAGACCACCTGGGTCGCATCGATTACGAGACAGAGGTGGTAGTGCGCATCTGTCGCTTAGGGAAGAATATCCCAGAGCGGTTTGCTCATCGCTATTATGATGCGCTTACCATCGGCATCGATTTCACGGCACGGGATATCCAGAAGAAAGCTTCGGAGGCAGGTCAGCCTTGGACTATCTGCAAAGGTTTCGATGGCTCTGCTGCTATTGGGGATTGGGTCCCAAAGGAAAAGTTGCTGAAAGATCCAGATAATGTCTGTGAGGAGTCGGGTTTGCAGCGGCTTCATTTCCATCTCGACATCAATGGGAAGACTGTTCAGGAAGGCTGCACGTCAGACATGCTTTATAAGGTAGACGAGATTATAGCCTATATCTCACAGTTCTTTACCTTAAAGACGGGAGATATCCTTTATACTGGCACTCCTGCAGGGGTTGGTCCCGTCCACATCGACGATCATCTGGAAGGATGGCTTGAAGAACGTAAGGTGTTGTCGTTTAATTGTAAGTAACGCAATAAAGCGGCCTTTATTACGTTTATATTTCAGTGAAACGTATTAAAAGGCTAATAATCTGTCTCGTGCTTCTGTCTCTCTGCATCTCTGCAGAGGCACAGGAGTTCTTCAACTTGACCGCAGCGCAAGTCAAGATAGATTCATTGTTGCCAGTCTTCACGTGGCAAAAAGCACTTGGCCCTCATTATGCAGACTCTGTCTATACCGTTAGTATCGAATACCCAGAATTTATCGAGATGAGCAAGGCGGATATCCGTCGATATCAGGATGTTAGCGGCGTGCCATTGCCAGAATTACCTGTCGTTACACAGCACGTTGGCGTGGCAAGGAAACAGGGTATACTGGATGTGTCATTGGTGCCGTTGGCATTCCGTAATGGGAGGTATTACAAACTTGTCAGTTTTAAGCTGAATGTGCAGGCCACCTCAAAATCATCTCACCGAAGTTCTACTCGAGCCGGGAGTGGTGATGAGCGTTATGCCGCTCATTCCGTACTGAAGGAGGGCGTGTGGGCGAAGATACGTGTCCCTGAGAGTGGCATTTATGAATTGACAGGCGCACTCCTCAAGAAAGCCGGTTTCTCTGATGCCTCTAAGGTGAAGGTCTATGGCTATGGCGGTGCCTTGCAGCCGGAAAGCCTCACCGGTGACTATCTGATGGAGACCGATGACTTGAAAGAAGTGCCGGTTTGCGTGGTTAATGGTAAGCGGCTCTTTTATGCGGTTGGACCCGTTACATGGGAGTCGGCAGAGACACTTGTCCGCCAGCGTAATCCTTATTCCAGCTATGGCTATTATTTCCTGACAGAGAACGACGAACCACCGCTCTCTATAAACAAGGATGACTTCGTGGCAGCCCATTACCCCTCAGCCTCCGACTATCATACCCTCTATGAGGTGGATGACTATGCGTGGTATCACGGTGGCCGCAACCTTTTCGACAAGACACTCTATAAAGTGGGAACACCACAGATTTATAGACTGCCAGCTAGTGGCACTACTGGTACCTTGTCGGTGGCGCTTACCTATGATGGAAGTTTCGAGGCAACTGTTGCCGTGAATGACTCTGTGGTTGGAACCATATCACGCAATGTATCTTTAGATACTTATACTGAGGCAGCAGAAACAGTAGTTGATTTCCAGCTGCTGGATTGCCTGAAGGCGGAAAACACAATTAAGATTACGCAACTCTCAGGTGCGAATCTGCGCCTGGACTATCTTTCTTTCCGCCTGAATACCCCCAAGCCAATGCCTGATTTGGAGACAGCAAGCTTTCCTGAACCGGAATATCTCTATCATATCACAAATCAGGATTATCATGCAGACGGCCCTGTAGATATGATCATTGTCATCCCAACTTCACAGGCTTTTCTTTCTCAGGCTGAGCGTCTGAAAGCATGGCATGAAGAACATGATGGGCTTCGTGTCAGAATTGTGCCTGCCGATGAACTTTATAACGAGTTTTCCAGTGGCACACCGGACGCAACTGCCTATAAACGCTATCTAAAAATGCTCTACGACCGTGCAGGAACTGAGGCCGATATGCCCCGCTTCTTACTCCTTTTCGGTGATGGGGCGTGGGATAATCGGATGCTAAGTGCTGACTGGAAGGGGTATGACCCTGACGAGTTCTTACTCTGCTATGAAAGCGAGAACTCTTTCAGTCATGTGAACTGTTATGTGAGCGACGATTTCTTCTGCTTGCTTGATGATGAAGAACAGATTCAACAACAGAGTGGTACTATTATAACTTATCAGGGCAAACCAGATGTGGCTGTAGGCCGCTTTCCAGTACGTACTCAGGAGGAAGCGACTATATTGGTGGATAAGACCTTGGACTATGCAGCCAACACGCATGCAGGTGCATGGCAGAATGTCATTTGCATGATGGGTGACGATGGTAATAACAATACTCACATGGCTACGGCTGACAAGGTTGCAACACTTGTGGAGACTGAACATCCTAGCTATCGCATCAATAAGATATACTGGGATGCATACAAACGTGAGTCGTCTGCAACGGGCTATTCCTATCCTGATGTTACGCGTCTGATCAAGCAGCAGATGTCAAATGGCGCTCTGATGATGAATTATTCGGGCCATGGTGCTGCCTATGCCCTCTCACACGAACTTGTCATGAAACTCGACGATTTCTCGTCCTCAGTCTCTGATGCTCTCCCCCTTTGGATAACGGCCTCTTGTGACATCATGCCTTTCGATGGGCAGGAAGACAATATCGGTGAGACTGTTATGCTCAATAAACAGGGTGGTGGCATAGCCTTCTTTGGCACTACCCGTACGGTCTATGCAACCTATAATGAGCAGATGAATCTGACTTTCACCGACTATGTGCTGAGACCGGGCTATGCTATTGGTGAAGCGGTGCGGCAGGCTAAGTGTGATTTGGTGAGTGAGGGCCGTGATACATCACCGAACAAGTTGCAATATACGCTTCTTGGTGATCCTGCACTTTGTCTTGCCTGTCCTCAGTCGGATGTGGTTATTGACAGTATCAATGGTCTGTCTGCTGCAGAGAGTCAGAAGTTGCCCGCTGGCTCGGTGGTCAAGGTTCGTGGACATGTGGAGAATGGGCAACGCCTCTTAAGTGACTATAATGGTGTCGTTACAGCAACTGTGCGTGATGCAGAAGAACTGATCGTCTGTCAGTTGAACGATACGTCTGATGAGGGGGCAGATGATCCGTTTGTCTATAAAGACCGTACAAAGACGATTTATCAGGGATCTGATCGTATCCGTAATGGGGTGTTCAACCTGACATTTGCCGTTCCTAAGGATATCAGTTACGCGGAAGGAAATGGTATGATGAACCTCTACGCGGTCGATGATGAACGTACAGAGGCAGCACATGGTATGAACGGCAGTTTTGTGCTGAATGGTAATTCGGAGGTCCGCAATGACTCTATCGGTCCGTCTATCTATTGTTATCTTAACACAAAGTCGTTTGTCAATGGTGGCATTGTGAATGCAACGCCCTATTTCCGGGCAGAACTCTATGATGACAGTGGTATTAATGCATCAGGCAGTTCTGTGGGGCATGATTTAGAGTTGATAATTGATGGACTTCTGTCAAAGACCTATAATCTTAATGATGATTTTACTTATGACTTCGGTGACTATCGCAGTGGTTCTGTTGGGTTCACTATACCAGAGCTCTCTATTGGCCAACATAAGCTACTCTTCCGAGCTTGGGATGTGCTTAATAATTCATCTACGTCAGAGTTGTCGTTTAATGTAGCTAGAAATGTCGGTGAGGGTGAAATCAGTGTTATCTGTACGAAGAATCCAGCAACGACCACAACCTCGTTTATCATTACACATGACCGTAGCAATAGTGAAGTGGATCTGACAATTGATCTTTATGATATGTCCGGACGACAGTTGTGGAATACGGTACGTACTGCTGTGCCTACAGAAGGAACGGTTACCGTGGATTGGGATCTGAAAATCGGAGGAGGCTGTCGTCTGCGTACGGGTGTTTATATCTACCGTATCCAACTTTCCGGCAATGGGGGTACAAATGCCTCTTGTGCCAATAAATTGATTATACTTGGCAATAATTAGACCATATAAACGTTATAAGAAATGATGAGTAAGAAAAATCATATATCCCAGATGGCAGTAAGGATGACGGTGATGCTGTTCGTACTTCACTGTTTTCTGGCGACTGTCTCGGCTCAGGATGATAAGACAGTGATGTTCAATCCAGTTGAGCATGCCGTTGTCTCGCAGACCATAGCGCCTGATGCCCGTGGTGCGGGTATGGGTGATGTCGGCGTGGCTACCGATCCTGATGTGAACTCTCAATATTGGAATCCGGCAAAATACCCATTCTGTATCAGCCGCTCAGGGATTGCTCTGAACTATACGCCGTGGCTTCGTCGATTGGTTAATGACATCGATCTGGCTTATCTTGCAGGCTATTATCGGATTGGCGACTACTCTGCAGTCTCCGGTTCGCTTCGCTATTTCTCCCTTGGTGAGGTGTTTGCTGATGATGGAATGTCAGTGAAACCCTATGAGATGTCGCTCGACGTCGCCTATTCACTGATGTTGAGTGAGAAGTTCTCATTGGCAGCAGCTATCCGTTGGATTCATAGTGACTTGCGCTATGACTATAGCGAGGACTCGAAGCCTGCTTCAGCCTTTGCTGCAGATCTGGCCATGTACTATAATAACTATCTGATGATGGGTAGTCGTGAGTGTCAGTTGGGTATTGGCCTGAATCTCTCTAATATCGGTAGTAAAATCTCCTTCTATGGTGATGACGAGAGCCAGTTCCTGCCAGCAAATATGCGCTTAGGTGCATCTTTGATGATACCCATTGACGAGTATAATCGTTTTTCAATTGCCGCCGATGCTAATAAGCTGTTGGTACCGACCGTGCCGAGACAGAATGAGGGAGAGTCGAACAGCGACTATCAGGATCGGGTCCGTCGCCAATATAGTGATGTGAGTTCTATCAGTGGCATTTTCAAGAGCTTCACCGATGCACCGGGCGGCTTCAAGGAGGAGCTGGAGGAGATCCAGTGGAGTGTGGGTGCAGAGTATGTCTATCACGACCAGTTCTCATTGCGTGCAGGTTATCACCATCAGGCAGAGTCAAAAGGTAATCTTAAGTATTTCACGGTTGGTGGTGGTTTCCGCATGAGTGTCTTCTCACTCGACGTGGGCTATGTCATCTCTACAGCCCGAAGCAACCCGCTTGACCAGACACTACGTTTCACCCTTGCCTTCGATATGGACGGCATTAAGGACCTATTTAAAAGGTAAAAAGGTAAGAAAGTAAAAAGGTAAAACAATTTAGATATGAAGATTAGAGTAGGGATGGGCTACGATGTCCATCAGTTAGTTGAAGGCCGTGATCTTTGGATGGGCGGCATCAAGATTGAACATAGTAAAGGACTGTTGGGCCACAGCGATGCCGACGTGCTGTTGCATGCCATCTGCGACGCCCTGCTCGGAGCCGCCAACATGCGCGATATTGGCTATCACTTTCCTGATACCGCAGCCTTTACTGATGGGATGGATAGTAAGGTGATTCTGAAAAAGACTATTGAACTGATTGCCACTAAGGGTTACCGTTTGGTGAATATCGATGCGACCATCTGTGCCGAACGTCCGAAGATGAATCCCCATATCCCCGCTATGAAAGCCTGTATGGCACAGATTTGCGGTTGTGATGAGGATGATATTTCCATCAAGGCTACCACGACGGAGAAGCTGGGCTTTACAGGTCGTGAAGAAGGCATCTCCGCCTATGCGGTTGCCTTGATAGAGAAAGATTAATTCTGGTATTAGTACATAGGCAGTATCTCTTTTATTTTGTGATTCTTATCCAGTCGGCGTCTATCCAGCCACGGTCGCACTTGGGATCGGTTTCAACGGCTACGAAGCCGAACTTGGCACCAATCCATTTGCCTTCCTTCATCTGGAACTCGTCGCCGCAATCCTGATACTTTTTGCCATCCAGACTCCAGTCGAACGTCATTTTCGAATCATTCACCTTCAGGCGTAAGTAGATATCTTCGTGGATGCCTGGCTTATACTCTGTTTTATCCTCAGCTGTCGGCTTCAGCGTAGCAATGATTCGCTCTGTATGAGAGTTGCCCTTGTCGGCTGCCTTGCAAGTTAATAGTACCAACTGGAATGTTTTTCCCGTCCGGCGCACCACGAGAGCACTATAGTCGAGCCCCATCATGATGAGTCCCCCCATCTGTCCATCGGCCTTTGAGGTAAATCGCATCTTTGTGGTGACGGTGAAGTGATCGGCAGGCGTTTTCTGCAACAGCATATTGGGTACTTCCCAGAAGTTTTTCCATCCTTCTGATAGTTTATAGGTGTAGATGCGGAAGGTGCCAAAGGCGGTGGGCACACCAAATTTTTCGTCGTAATTGCCGTGCCACTGCCACTGCAGACCTACAGTGGGTTTGTTGAACTCGTCGCTCTCAACGGGATTCACGATAGTCGTACTCGATGACTTGGGTTTCTTGTAGGTTGTTAGTGGCTCGCCGTTCTTGCCCATGATGGGCCAGCCTGAAGACCAGTCCACAGGATTCAGATGAACTACGCGACCATAGGCTTCCTTATCTTGAAAATGAAGGAACCAGTCCTCACCGTATTTTGTATGTACCCAGCCGCCTTGATGAGGGCCGTTGATGTTGGTCTTGCCTTGAGCCAATACAATCTTGTGCTCGTAGGGACCGTAGGGCGATTTACTGCGCATAGCTAGCTGAAATCCTGTTGGCACACCGCCAGCCGGACACATGATCCAGTACCAGCCATCGCGTTTGTAGAACTTTGGACCTTCGCAGGTGCGGTTCTCTGCACCGTTGCCGTCGAACACGATAACGGGCTGTCCGATAGCACGTGTACCATCTGCCGACAACTCGCGGACCGTCAGCACCGATGCGAACTTGCTACGCGAGTTAGCCCAGCCGTTTACCAGATAACAACGTCCGTCTTCGTCCCAAAGTGGAGTCGTGTCGATATAGCCCCGTCCCTCAATCACGCAGATGGGATCTTCCCATTCGCCTGCGGGATCGCCGTTCTTGGTTTTCACCATCATCACGCCGAAGTCAGGGTCGCCCCAGTATATGTAGTATTGTCCGTTATGGTAGCGGATGCTGGGGGCCCACACGCCATTGCCGTGCTGCGGCTTACTGCCAAAGTGGCGCAGCAGCACCTCGTTGCCTGTGTAGAGGTTCTTCAGCGCATAGCCCACTATCTGCCAGTTCACCAAGTCCTTGGAGTGCAGAATGGGCAGTCCGGGTGTGCAGTGAAAGCTCGATGCCGTCAGATAGTAGTCGTCGCCGCTGGGCCCTACACACACGTCGGGGTCGGAGTAGTCGGCATTAATCACGGGGTTGGTATAGGTGCCATCACCATTGTCGGGGCACCATACTTGCGAGCGGTATTGTGCTTGTGCCGCCAATGTCAGCGACATGAGAGATAAGCTTAATAGTAGTTTTTTGTTCATGACGTTATTTTGGTTGCTTTGGTATTTACTTGATGCTGACGAAGATCTTCTGCAGGTCGCTGTCGGCGCTTGAGTGACCTACCATTACTTCGTACTTTCCAGGTACCACACACATGGTGTTGGTGCTGGCATCCCAGCCCTCAAAACTGTTGCGGGGCAGTGCTATGCTGATGGTTTTTGTCTCGCCTGGAGCTAGCTGTACTTGCTGGTAGGCTCGCAGTGACTTGAGTGGCCCCTCTGTGTCGGCTACACGGCGGATATAGACCTGTACGGTTTCCAGTCCATGACGGTTTCCGGTATTGCTTACTTTCACTTGCAATTTATCATTCTTATAGACAGGTTTTGATATACTGAAGGTGCTATAACTAAGCCCGAAACCGAAGGGGAAAAGCGGTTGCCCTTGGAAATAGCGATAGGTGCGGCCCTTCATGGTATAGTCGAGAAAGTCGGGCAGCTCGTCAGTGTTGCGATAGAAAGTGACAGGTAGTTTACCGCTGGGGTTATACTGTCCGAAGAGCACCTCGGCCAGAGCTGTGCCACCCTGTTCGCCATCATACCACCACTGCAGGATGGCATCGCACGACTCAAGTTCGGGCACCATAGCGATAGCAGAGCCGGAGCAGTTGACGAAGATGACGTGCTTGCCAGCCTGATGGAGCGTGGCCAACAACTGTCGCTGCACCTGTGGCAGTTCGATGCTGGTGCGGTCGCCTCCCTTGAATCCCGGTTCGTTCACACGCATCTCCTCTCCTTCGAGACCGGGCGAGATACCGCCAACGAATATTACGGTCTCTGCTGGACCTATCTGTGCTAGCAGTTCGGTAGTGGTGGGATTGAGCTTCTTCTTGATGTCGAAGTTCAAGGCACCGTAGCCAGTTTCCTGTACATAGTCGATTTGTATGCGGTAGTGATGCCCCGCTTTGATATCTAGCTGGGGCATGGCTCCTTGAATACGCTGGCGTCCTTTCCAGATGTTCACGAGCGTGTCGCCATTCACGATGAGGCGCAGCTTGTCGTCGCCGCTGATAGCGAAGTGCAGTGTCTCGTCGGTCTGTGCCATAAGGGTAGCATCGAGTCGTGCCGAACAGTTCTCCAGATTTACGCCAGGTGCAAAGACCGTGTTCCCACCATTGCTCAGGTTGATGGCCTGACGGGTGTTCTGCACCGTCACAGGAGTACCTTGCATCTCGGTATTGTTCCAATAGGTAATCTGCATGCCGCTATTGCCGAGCGGGTCTTTGAGCAAGCCAAAGCGGCTCTCATAAACCTCGTTGCGTGTGAGGGCACAGCCAGGGATATAGCGTGCCTGAGGTACATAGTGCCTAATTCCGTCGAGTGCGGTGATGGTATGTGTGGGATAGCCTGCATAGTTGCCCCACATCATCACAGAGTCGTTGGCATTAGGCCCCATCACCACCACATTGGTTGCCTCGGTGGCTAGTGGCAGCACACCATTGTTCTTAAGTAGCACAATGCTCTTGCGGGCCATGTCGAGTGCCAGCTGTTTATGTTCAGGAGAGGCAATAGTACTTTCGGGGAGGGCTGTCCAAGGATTCATGGTGTCGGGGTCGAAGTCGCCAAGCTCGAAACGGGCTATGAGCAGTCGGCGCAGACTGCGGTCCAGATCAGCCTCTTTGATATCGCCGCGTCGCACAGCCTCGGGCAAGTGCTTGTATTCTGATCCGCACTCCACATCGGTGCCAGCCAGTACAGCTTTTGCTGATGCTTCGGCTCCATCCTCAGCCACATGGTGCCAGCGGGGCAGAAAGTCGCGAATGGCACCGCAGTCGCTGGTGATGAGTCCGTCGAACCCCCATTCGTCACGCAGTATCTGCTGTTCGTAGCGTGTCTGGGCGCAGCAAGCCTGTCCGTCTATGCGCTGGTAGGCGCACATCACCTCGGCCACCTTTCCTTCCTGCACCAGTGCTTTGAAGGCTGGTAGATATGTCTCCCAAAGGTCGCGTTCTGGCAGGTTCTCGATGTTAAACTCATGACGGTTCCATTCCGGGCCGCTGTGTACGGCAAAGTGTTTGGCACAGGCCAGCAACTTGCGATAGGGGCTTACACCCAGGTCTTCGCCGTTGTAGCCCACACCCTGCAGTCCGCGCACCACTGCCAGTCCCATTTTAGCAGTGAGGTAGGGGTCTTCACCATAGGTCTCCTGTCCGCGTCCCCAACGTGGGTCGCGGAAGATGTTGATGTTTGGTGTCCAGAACGACAGACTCTGATAGCGCTTGATGTCGCCCGAACGCTTGGCTTGCTGGGCTTTCACTCGGGCCTCATCGCTCACCGCGGTGAACACTTGGTGCAGCAGGGCATCGTCCCACGAGGCTGCCATCGCCATAGTGATGGGGAATACGGTGGCAAAGCCGTTGCGCCCCACACCATGCAGCGCCTCGTTCCACCATTGGAACTGAGGTATGCCCAGTCGAGGGATGGCAGGCGAGGTGTCCATCATCAGATTGACTTTCTCGTCGATGGTAAGACGCTTCAGCAGGTCGTCGGCACGTTGTGCAGCAGGGAGCTGAGAGTTCTGATAAGGCAATTGTTGAGCGCTAACGGGCAGCATGCCGAGGCTCATTACGAAGAGTGAAATAATCTTTGTTCGCATGAGTTCTTATTGTTTTAAATGCTTATTGAAGAATTCAAGTACACGTTGCTGCGATTTCTTGCCACAGCTATGGGGCATGTCCCAGAGTTCTGTCTCCAACTGCGAGGCAGCTCCCTGACTCTCCCATGTGGTATGCATCGTGCGGAAAGCCTTTTCTACGCCAGCCACAGGGAATAGTTTGTCCTGCGTGCCATTGATGAATAGCATCGCCTTGGGACAGGCTATGCTGGCTATGTGCGGATAGTCCAACCAGCGGCGCAGTCCTGGCAGACAGTTGGCAAAACCGCCGTTCTCCGTGCGGTTGTATTTGAATCCCATCTGCTCGTCGGCAGTTACCATCCAGCACACGGCAGCACCCGCCTTGATGCAGTCCGAGAGTGCTGCCAGCATCCAGGTTCGGTAAGCGCCCATCGACCAACCTGTGCAGCCGATGTTGTTGGCATCCACTTCGGGCATTTGTGCTAAATACTCAGTTCCGGCGATATCGTCATAGGTCATATAGGCCGAGAGATCGATGCCATACATCATCATGTTGCCGGCTATCATATCATAGAGGTTACGTTTCATGCCTTCTTTCAGTCCACGCTCACCCCACATCGGGGCATCGGCAGAGAAAACTACGTAGCCTTGTTTGGCCAGATAGTCGCCGAAGAACTGCCCGTCGTAGCCTTTTGACCAGCCGATGGCATCCTTAATGACGGTGGAATCCTCACAGGCTAACGGATAGATACACTTCTCCTTGCCGATAAAGAAATGACCGCCGTGGTCGTGAAGCATATTGATGGCAGGAAATGGTCCCTTGCCATCGGGGATGAGTACGTAGGCAGGAACCGTATAGTAACGGCTCAGACGAATCTCTATTTTACGGGCCTTGTAGCCATCGCGCTGCTCCTCAAAAAGAATTTTGGCTTCGTAGCCATGCTCTGGGGCAGGGGGCGGTGTTAGCATACAGTCGAACACTTTCTGTCTTGCAGCCGCCTTCCAAGCATTGAAATCTTTGATGTCACTGTTGCCCCAGGCCAGCGGGTAGTCAAGGTCAGCAATCAATGAATCGGCATAGACCGGCAGGTTGCGCATGAACTCATATTTCTCGCGCTGCTGGGCGTTGATGATGTTCAGCGCACAGATGGCGCAGACAAACAAGCAAATTCTTTTCATCATTCCTCTATTTGATTTGTTTCTTCAGCCAAAGCATTTGGTTATAGTTTGTTTCGTTGGAAGTCCAATGTTCATTCACTGGGGTAATCAGCGACTCTTTCGGTGCTGTAATGACATTCCACACGATGTAGCTCGTGGTAGGCGGGCAAACATCGTCGTTGTACCCCCACGTCAGATAGACGGGACAGGTAATGCGGCGGGCAAAATTCACGACATCATAATACTGCAGCGTCTCTACTTTCTGGGGCGTTAGCATCTTGTGCATGCGGTTCATGTGCGGCCAGCCGCCGGCACGCCCATCCAAATAGCCTGCCACATCGCTCAAGGCTGGATGATTGGCGACACAGGCCGTCACGCGACGATCGAGGGCTGCCGTTATCAGCGAGAGTGCTCCACCCTGACTCCCACCTTGTACGAAGACATTCTTACCGTCCCATTCTGGCAGTGAGCAGAGATAGTCAAGTGCCCGCACGCAACCCGTATAGACGTGCTTCATATAGTAGTTGTCTCTGTCGTCGAGCCCATTCTCCACATAGCCGTTCTCACCAGAAAAGGCCGTAGAGATTTCCTGAAACTGCTCGTCGGTCATCTCGGGATTCAGACCATGGATTTCCATCTCAAGTCGGATGAAGCCGTTTTTCACATAGTGGGTCTGGCGCATCGGTTCCTTGATGGTCTTGATGCCAGCACCTGGCGGACAGAGCACCACAGGGTATTTACCGTCGGCCTTCGGCTTTGTAAGGTAGCCATATACGCTGTGACGGCTGTCGGTCTTGATTTTCAGCAGGTAGCAGTCGAAGTCCTCGGTGGAATAATTATCCACCTTTCTGCAACTGACAGCGACTGGCGTCTTTCTTGCTTCCTCTAAATTTGCCCTCCAGAAAGAATCGAAATCAGCGGGATTCTTTGTGTAAGGCTTTAGCTGTTCAGGGGAAAAGCCTATCTTGACATGGTGACGATATTTTGTGTCACCAATGTTAGCCGTTAGTCTCAGGTCGAGAAATCCCGGCTGTTTCATGGTTCCCATATCTATGACTGCACGGCCATTCTTTAACTTCACTTTGCCATGACTGGTGGCAGGCATCTCGTCGGGACCAATTTCGTAAACCACCTCTGCATTCTGAGGGATGCCATACTTACAGAAGGTAACTTCGACCTTCGCCTTCTCACCGACCTTATAAAGCCAGTCGGCATGATCAGGAATCGTCAGCCAGAGGTAGTCGCTGCGATACGGATAATTTTCTACAGCTAGAGCAAGCAACGCACTCCAGGCTATACCGATTAATAGGATATACTTCTTCATGTTCTTGTAGTTTGTTGCAAAGTTACAATGTATTCTTCTTTCTTCCAATTTTTTTAAGAATTTTATACTAATCAATGGGATTACAGCCATCTAATCCCCTCAAAACCTCATGGATGTCGTAGTCTCTGATGTCCGAGAGCTGATGGGCCCAGGCGGCACGACGAGAGGTGTCGGCTCCGTCGCCATAGCAATGGTATTCCGCATAATATGCAGTCTGCTCATTGCTGGCCTTGCCCCAGTTGTTCCAGCCTTCAGGATGTATATGGCGGCCCATCTCACAGCGGATGAACACTGCCTTGCCGTATGGGCGCCAGGGGCGCGAGAGCCAGACGCTGCCATCCTTCACATCAGGTGCGGCCGTCAGCTTACAGTCATAGAACACGTAGCCATACTTGCAGTCCTTCGGTGTGGCAGGTGCCGTCAGATACCCAGCCCCAAGGCTGTGGAGCTCGCAGCGGTTGAACACGGCTGAAGCCTTGCCGAAAATGAAGTCCACCGTACCCTCAATATAGCAATCCTCGTAATATTCACGGGTATCCTCGCCAAAGGTATAGAGCGTATCCTGAAAGCCGAGGAACCGACAACGACGGAACACCGCACGGTCTGCCCCGACATGGCAGGCTACGGCCTGACCTACAGGACCTGATGAATTCTCGAACGTGATGTTCTCCGCCAGGAAGTCGGGCCCGAAGATATAAATGCTGCCAGAGCCGCTGGTTCCTTTACCCTCGCCGAAGATATTGGGTTTGCTGGCGTAGTCATCATAGGTAATGACGGCACCGTCCTCACCAATCAACTGTACCTTTTCCTTGCTCTGTGCAATGACTACTTTCTCCTTATATATGCCCTTTCGGACCAGGATGCGTGTCGGTCCTGCCTTGCGATAGTCGGGCACGGCATTGACGGTAGCCTGGATGGTGGTGTAATCTCCACTCCCGTCGGCAGCCACGACGAAGTCATAGTTTCGTTTTTCTGCCTGAGTTGATAGAACTAGACATAAGGATGCCACGATTAATAATATGATTCTATTCATCTGCTGTCTCTTTTTGAAAGGGGAGCACATTATGTACTCCCCCTTTCCGCATAACTAACCAATAATATATAACTAAAACGTATGAATCAGATTTAATAACCTTTATTCTGCTGGAACTCAGCCTTGTTGGTAAGTGCATCAATCTCTGACTGTGGTATTGGCCGTAGTTGATGATACTCTTGTATAACGTCTGCAACATCGGGATTCATCTTCTTAATGCGTTCCAGGAACTTTCCGGTACGTTTCAGGTCGAAGAAGCGCTGCTGCTCCATAGAGAGTTCACGTCCACGCTCGTCAAGGATGAAGTCAATATTAAGATCGGAAGATGATATCCGCATATCTGCCTCATGTCCAGGAATGGCACGTTTCTCACGCAGAACATTCATCAGTCGCACAGCTTCAGCCTGATTGCCTAGATTCATTTCTGCTTCAGAAGCGATGAGATACATTTCTGCCAGGCGCAATACGAACCAGTCTCGTTTGCTAAAGTACTCCCATCCGGTAGGATTGGTGTAGTCGTGGAATTTATAGACGCTAATAAAATAGTCACGTGTACCAAAACTTTTATGCGTCACTGGGTCAAAGACGTCGTTCGCATCATAGATCTTATAGTGATGTTTAGCACGTTCTGCATCGCTATAGACATATTTTGAGACGATGAAAGCTGTGTCGCCGATTTCCAATGGGCCTGGGGCACCATACGTAGGACCATAATTGGGATCATAGTTAGATGAAGTAGTATTAACTAACCATACGCCTTTAAATGTGGCATCATAGCGTTGGTCGATATGCTCATCAAATGTGTGCAGATAAGCGAGGGTGGGCATGCTCTGTACCCAGGGAGCGTGTGTGTCTGGTGTCACCCATACACCGCAGCCACTGACCATCCAGTATGACATACAGGAGAAGATAGGTGACTGGTTACCATAACGATTACCCAGCGTGGGTGATGCCTCATCGTATTTGGCAAAGGCCGGGAAGAGTGTTTGGTCGTCTGCACTTCCTTCGTAGTTTACCCACCAGATACACTCTTTATTGTTTTGACCAGCCTCGTTGGCCATGTCAAAAGTCTCGGCATAGGTGTCATAGAAGCTATATGAGCCAGAGTTTATAAGTTCTTCTGCCAGTGAAGCTGCCGTTTTCCAGTCCTCGCGATAGAGGGCGAGACGAGCCTTGAGTGCCTTGACGGCATTGAGTGTCACGCGTCCGTTCTCCTTTGCCTGTGTGCCGCTTAGCAGTTTGGCTGCCATATCTAGATCGTCGAATATCTGTTTGTAGATATCAGCTTGAGACGTACGGGTTGCTGTAGTCTGTGGTGTCTGAATCTCCTCTGTATAGAGGACGGCATCACCCCAGATCTCTGTGATAAGGTGCAAATAGAGTGCACGGAGGAAGTGGACTTCGCCACTTCGGCGCAGTTCAATTCTTCCGTGGATGGCCACAGTATGACACTATCCGAATATAGTACACAGACGATACATGAAGAAGGGTACGTCAGCCACTCCATGAACTTGTACCCTAAATCCCTTGATTTTCGAGTTCAGTGATTCTGCGGAAGCATTCGAGTGCCTTTCGTTGAAGTAATTGAGCACCTCTTCTTCCTTAGCCTTAATGCAGTCTCTTGCCGACTTGATTTCTCTGATGGTACAAGCATTGACTTTCTCATACCAGTTGTGCAGATAGCCTCTTGCCGCCTCCCTTGTTAGCTTTTTGTTGCGGAACATGGCCCGTATGGTGCAGATCAGCGAATATGCCTCCCTGAGCCTTGGATACAGTTCGAAGAGCAGGTGTGCCCTTTCCTTCTGGTGCCTTCCCCATTTTTCGCCTGATTTGGCCAGCACGTACTTGCCTCTGGTGAGCAGTTCGACCAGCGTGTCGCCGTTGCTGAGCATAGTCGGACGGAACTTCTTCTTCCCGATGCGCTTGCGCCCGCGCTTCCTGCCCTTCGGCCTCTTTTTCCCGCCTTTCTTCACGGCGTACTTCGTCCTGCCGTATGCACGCTTTTTGGCCTTGGCATCCTCGCTCTTCTTCCATGCCGCCTCTTCCTTCTTCGTGGCCGTGACGGCCAGCCGCTTGAAGCGCAGGCGCATCTCGTCGAGGGCCTCGCAAAGCCGCTGCACGATGTGGAAGCAGTCGATGACGATGGTGGCATTGGGGAAGCACTCGCGCACGATGGCGTACATCGAGTCGCTGAAGTCCATCGTCACCTCCCTGACCTTCTCACGCTCCACAAGGGGAATCATCTTCAGTATCCTGGACACGACCTCGGCCTTGGTGCCCTTGACGACGGCTATAATGGTGCCCTTGCCGCCATGCCCGGCCTTGTTGGAGAATATCGTGTAGACGTCATCGCCTATCGTCGTCTCGTCTATCGAGTCGTACTCGCCGAGGTTCTGCGCCAGCAGCACCCACTCTGCGGCATGCTCCTTCTGGTCCCACTGCCCGAAACCGCTCAGGCTCAGCTTGTAGTTGCGTTCCAGCGTACTGCCCTTGATGTGGAAGAAGCGGGCCACCGAGGAGCAGGTGACGGGGAAACTATCCAGGATAGTCTTTAAAAAAAGCCCCGAACTCTACGGACAGTCGGGTTCCCTCTGCAGCCAGAGGATAGTTGCACAGGACGATGTTGTGACCGTCGGCATCGAGATATCGGCGACGGCGCACATGCAAGACCATCTTGCGGCTGCGGGCCGGATAGTCGTGGATGACGCTTTCCTCAGTAAAGCCATTGGCTACGAAGCCAAGTTCCTCGCCTTGACGGTTGTCACGCTCGTCAAGGTAGATGTGCAGGACCTTGGGGTAAAGTACATCCAGTTCATGGGCTGGCTTATCATTGTCTGTCTCTTCCATGCGTACGACATCGAACCAGTCGAGAATGCCTTCGGGAAGGAAGAAACGGTATATCTCAATAGTATCGTGGAGGACATCGTAAAGGGTGGCAATGCCGATGCAGATGTCAGCATCAACGAATACTACCCCGTCACCGCCACTGCCATAGGCTGCATACGGCAGCAGACTTCGGCTATCAGCAAGGTGGAATACTTCACTCTCGACGGCATGCTGGTTGACACACCGCAGGTTGGCGTAAACATACGCCGCATTACATACTCCAACGGCACAATAACGACTGATAAGGTTATTTTTTAACGGTTACTTAATTCACCAAAATATTAATTTCAAAAAACAAAAATGCAAATGAGAAAGAAACTACTTTCGATGCTCGTGCTGCTCACGGCAGCAGCACCGGGCGCATGGGCACAGGACGAGGTGACGCTCACGCCGCAGGGCGAGAGCGCATGGACGCTCCAGATGCCAGCCAGCAACGTGGAGTTGGAGGTGACGTACTTCACGCAGGCCGAACTGGACCAGCAGACAGCCGAGGATGTCGTCACCTTAATCAACGCCATCGGCGAGGTGGCCTACACCGAGGAGTGCAAGGCCAGGATTGACGCGGCCCGCGCCGCCTACGACGCGCTGACCGACGACCAGAAGGCACTCATCACCGCCGAGCAACTGGCTGTGCTGACCGCTGCCGAGGCCGCCTACGAGGCGCTGAAGCCCATCGAGTTCACATGGGACGCTGCGACGAATACCGGCACACTCCGGATGCCCGCCAGCGACGTGGAACTGGAGATAGAGTACAAGGCCGACCTGACGCTGACCGTCAGCATCGAGGGCTGGACGTATGGTGCCACAGCCTCTGCGCCCACCGTCAGCGGCAACGAGGGCAATGGCGCCGTGACCTACGAGTATAAGGTGAAGGATGCCGCCGACGACACCTACACCGCCGACGTGCCCACCGCTGCCGGCGACTACACCGTGCGTGCCACCGTGGCCGAGACCGATGACTATGCCGACGCGACAGCCACCACCGACTTCACCATCCAGAAAGCCGCTGCCACCATCAGTTACGAGACGGCCAGCGTGAGCAAGACCTTCGGCGACGCCGACTTCACCAACGACCTGACAAACACGGGCGACGGCATCCTGACCTACGCCAGCGACAACGAGGACGTAGCCACCGTTGACGACGAGACCGGCCAGGTACACATCGTCGGTGCAGGCGAGGCCACCATCTATGCCACCGTCAGTGACGGCGACAACTACACCTACGCCACAAAGACGGCACAGTACGCCATCGGCGTGAACACCGCCGCCATGAGCGTCACCGCCACCAACTACACCGGCACCTACGACGGCGAGAGCCACACCGTCAGCGTCACCGTGACCGAACCCGAGGGTACGACCGTGAAGTACGGCACCGAGGAAGGCCAGTACACGCTCGACACAGCTCCCACCTACACCGATGCCGGCACGTACACCGTCTATTATCAGGTGACGAAGCCGAACTACACCACCGTGACAGGCGCTGCCATAGTGACCATCAGTCAGGCTGCAGGTGTCATCAGTTTCGCCGAGTCGAGCATGAGCAAGACCTACGGCGACGCCGACTTCACCAACGAACTGACGAACAACGGCGACGGCATCGTGACCTACGCCAGCGACAACACCGCCATTGCCACCGTTGACGACGAGACCGGCATCGTGACCATCACCGGCGCACCCGGACAGGCCACCATCTACGCCACCGTCACCGACGGCACGAACTATGCCTACGCCACGAAGACCGCAACCTTCACCGTCGGTGTGGAGACCGCTGCCATCACCGTCAGTGCTCAGGGCTTCACCGGCACCTACGACGGCGAGAGCCACACCGTCAGCGTCACCGTGACCGAGCCCGAGGGTACGACCGTGAAGTACGGCACCACAGAGGGCCAGTACACGCTCGACGCTGCTCCCGCCTACACCGATGCCGGCGAATATACCGTCTATTATCAGGTGACCAAGCCGAACTACACCACCGTTGAGAACAGCGCCGTGGTGAGCATCGCCAAGGCCGCTGCCGCCATCAGCTACCCCGAGAGCACCCTCACGAAGACCCAGGACGAGGAGCCCTTCATCTTCGTACTGACCAGGACGGGCGACGGCATCGTGACCTACGCCAGCGACAACGTGAACGTAGCCGTCGTTGACAGCGAGACAGGCCTCGTGACCATCACCGGCACCGGCACTGCCACCATCAAGGCAACCGTCGCCGACGGCACGAACTACACCTACGCCACGAAGACGGCACAATACACGCTGACCGTTACTGCCGCCACCGGCATCAAGGCCATCGACAACGGACAGCCCGCAACCGACAGCACCGAGGAATGGTATGACCTCAGTGGTCGCCGCGTGAGCAAGCCTACGAAGGGAGTGTTCATCCTGAATGGAAAAAAGGTAGTGATTAAGTAATAACCCAATAAAAAACAATGACAACAATGAAAAAGATATTTTCTATGATTGCCCTCCTGCTCATGGCAGCAGTGGGCGCAATGGCGCAGACCTACAACGTGACCGTGAAGGAAGGCACGGAGGATGCCGAGAACTGGACCATCAGCCCCGCAACAGCCGAGGAAGGCGCGACCGTCACCATCACCTACAGCGGCACGAAGAAGGTGAAGAGCGTCAAGGCGGTGAAGAAAGCCGCAGCATCTCTCATCACCAACCCCGAGGTGGGCCAAGTTATCGGCAGCGACGGCAAGAACTATGCCGCTAATGCCACACTGCCCGATGGTGTAACCGCCGTGGCCATGATAGCCTACGTGGGCAGCGAGACGGACAACACCACCTACACCCACGGCCTTGCCATCGCCCTCGCCGACGAGGGCTCGATGAACTGGAGCACGGCCAAGAGCACCTGCGAAGGCAAGACCCCTGCCGTCACCGGTGCCGCATGGCTGTTGCCCAGCCCGAATCAGTGGAAGGCTATGTTCAAGGCCAACGGCGGCAATGAAGGAAAGTACACTGGACTGAATACGGCTATCAGCACCGCCGGAGGCACAGCCTTGCAGGGGAACCACGTCTACTGGTCGTCTACGGAGTACGTTGTAGGCAGCGCCTACTACGTGTACCTCGTCGGAGGCGTTGCCTACTGGAGCTACGCCAATAAGGACATCGACTACCTTGTTCGTGCCTGCCTCGCTTTTTAACCTATTTATCCATTTACCAATTTATCTATTTTAGCCGCGATAGCGGCAGCGGATAACGCGAAGGAGGGCGGCGCCCAAAGCTACGGCTGACGGACGGTCGCCCTCCTTTTCGTTCCCTCTCATCCCCGCAGCACGTCCATCGTGTCACCAATGGAAGTCACATTCCATTCGCCAAACATGCGCCCGGCTTTGGTTTCTGCAATTATGAGTTGCCTACGACAAATTGCAGAAACGGCGGGTGTTAAGAATGATTAGAAACTTCTAATGTGGCATGAGAGCCTTCTAATTGCCTTTGTTCGATGGTTCTGATGATAAGCAGTAATTTTGCAGCCATGAAACTGAACAGACATTTTTTGTGGACAATGATGACGGTGCTGGCGGTTCATGCCTTTGCACAGAACCGCCCCATGACCATTGCCGAGGTGGACAGCATGTTGTGTAGCGGCAACTATCAACTGCAACATTCGCGCCTGGACATAGAGGCTGCCGAGGGACGATTGGCACAGGCGAAAAAGTATGAAAACCCGGAGATACAGGTGCTGCATAATGTGCAGAATCCTGAGAATCGGAAGTGGTTCGACTTTGGATATGACGGCGAGACCGATGTGCAGATCTCTCAGCCGATTGCCATTGGCGGCCAGCACAAGAACAAGGTGAGGCAGGCAGAGGCCACTCTGGGCGCCGCGAAGTCGGCATACAATTCCATGTGGAATGATGTGAGATATGACGCAAGGACTGCATTTGTCGATCTCTACCATGTACAGCAGAAACTGAAGGTTTACGACAAGGAAATCTCCTCGGTGGAGAAGATATTGGATGCCTGTCGGCAGCAGACTGAAAAGGGGAACATACCCCGGATGCATACCTTTCGTATTGCGGCCTTGCTGAGCCAGTTGCGTGCGGAATGGTCTGAAATGTGTGTTGAGGAGAACGAATTGCAGAAGCAACTGCGCATTCTGCTCTGGCCGGAAGATGAGAACAGGATAGAGGCTCTGATGAACGACGGCGACATCGTTTCGCAGGCTGTCAACAATCTCGCAAGGCTTCAGCCACTCGCGACCGGGCCGGACCCGGAACTGCTTCAGCCGATTATACGACAGCACCCTGAGATTTTGCAGAAGACGTATGAGCAAGAGAGTGCTCTGCATGCAATAAACGTGGAAAAGGCTGATGCGCTGCCACATATTGCGATTTTCGGCGAATGGGACAAGAATGGCAACATCGGCCATAATTTCTTTGCCATAGGCGCTACGGTGAGCGTGCCGCTATGGAACCGTAACCAGGGAAACATCCGCTCAGCCAAGGCGCAATATGCACAGGCCGCACTATCGAAAGAGCAAAAGGAAAAAGAACTCCATGCTTCTTTATTGGCTCTTTATCGCTCGGCCATGCATTATCTCAAACTCGTGGAGGAGCAAGAGCAGAACCTGACTGCCGACCTTGACGAACTGCTTATGGCTGCCGAACAACAGTTTCTGAAACGCAACATCTCAGTCGTTGAGTTTGTTGACTTGTACGGCAGTTATCGCGATACACGATTCCAAATGCTCGATTCAAAAGCGAAACTCGCAAAAACGAATGAAGAAATAAGTAAGTTTGTGGGTTTTGGGTTGTAATAGTTTATAGTTAGTATGAAAACATATACAATGATTTTTGCAGGAATGCTGACCTTGGCATCTTGCAGCAGCAGAAGTCAGCAGGCAGAGAGCGTAGAGGCATCGCAATGTGACGTCGCTACGGAGACTGCTGAACTCAGTGAAATTGACGATGAGTTGGTGCTGAACGGCAATGTCGCCTGCGACGAGACTTGCCTCCGCAAAGTGTTTATCCCATGTACGGGACGGGTGACAGGCCTGAATGTGGAGGTTGGCGATAAGGTCAGCCGTGGACAGCAGTTGGCAGTGATAAAGAGCGAAGGGGCTGCCGACTATCGCAAGAGCATCAGCGATGCCGATGCGGAGATTCGTATGGCTGAGCGCTGGTACGCCATGCAACAGGACTTACTGAGGAGCGGTATGGCCAGCGACAAGGATGAAGAGGAGGCCCGTGAGCGCGTGACGACGGCCAAGGCTGAGCGCAGGCGCCTGAATGACGTGGCAAACATCAATGGGTTTGGCGACGGGGCAAATGCTTCGCTCATTGCCCCAATTTCAGGATATGTCATCTGCAAGCGTATCTACAACGACTCGTATGTGAGCGACGACAACAACGACGAAGCTGCCATCGAGATTGCCGACCTGCGAAGGGTGTGGGTGATAGCAGACGTATATGAGAGCGACATTGCCAAGATACGGGCAGGCGCTCCCGTTTCGGTAACGACTATGACTTATCCCGACGAGATTTCCCACGGAAAGATTGACAAGATATATAGCGTGCTCGACCGCGAGAGCAAGACCATGAAAGTGCGGGTGTGCCTGGATAATCCTGATGGCAAACTCAAGCCAGGCATTTTTGCCAATGTCCGTATGAGTCTGTCGCAGCAAGGCGTAAGGATGCTGGCAGTACCTGCGAAGGCTGTGATTTTCTTGTCTGGAAAGGAATATGTGATGGTGCAGACCGGCAAGAACCGGTATGAGCGCAGGGAAGTCAGCGTGGCCCATACATCCTCCGACCGCAGTTTCATTTCTTCCGGGCTGACGGCTGGCGAAAAGGTTGTCACCCAGAATGCGTTGTTGTACTTTAACGCCTCTTTCAATGAATAAGCTGATTGATTTCATCATAGCGTTCTCACTCAAGCGCAAATATCTCATCATCTGCCTCACACTGGCGGCGGTGGTGATAGGTGTGCTGTGTTTCAAGGATACGCCCGTAGATGCGTTTCCTGATGTCACCAATACGAAGGTCACAATCATTACCCAGTGGAGCGGACGTTCTGCCGAGGAGATAGAGAAGTTCGTGACGATACCCATTGAGATTGCCATGAACTCTGTCCAGAAGAAGACCGACATCCGCAGCACGACGCTCTTCGGCCTGTCGGTCGTCACGGTAGTCTTCGACGACCATGTGGATGACGAGTTTGCGCGTCAGCAGGTCTATAATATGATCAACGATGCGGACTTGCCTGACGGGGTGAGGCCGGAGGTCCAGCCGCTTAGCGGGCCTACGGGCGAGATTTTCCGCTACACCCTGTCAAGCAACCAAAGGAATATAAGGGAGTTGAAGACGCTGCAAGACTGGGTGATTGAGCGCAAACTCCGCAGCGTTCCCGGTATTGCCGACATCGTGAGCTTCGGCGGTGAGGTAAAGACGTTTGAGGTGAGCGTCAATCCCAACCAACTTGCCCAGTACGGCATCAGCAGTCTTGAACTCTTTCAGACCATCGCCAACAGCAATGTGAATGTTGGTGGCGATGTCATCGAGCGTAACAGCCAGGCATACGTCGTGCGGGGCATCGGGCTGATCAACAACATTCAGGAGATTGGCGATATTGTGGTGAAGAACGTGAACGGCACGCCCATCCTCGTCCGCCATCTGGCAAAGGTGCATGAGTCCTGTCAGCCCCGGTTGGGGCAGGTCGGTCGTGAAGATGAAAACGATGTCGTTGAGGGTATTGTGGTGATGCGCAAGGGCGAGAACCCCGAGAAGGTGATTGCTGCATTGAAGGCCAAGATCGACGAGATACAGCGTGAAGACCTTCCGAAAGACGTGGCTGTCAAGACCTTCTACGACCGTGAGGACTTGGTGCGCCTCAGTGTACACACCGTTCTGCATAATGTGTTCGAAGGCATTCTGCTGGTCACGTTAGTCGTGTTCCTCTTCATGCGCGACTGGCGATGCACGGTCATCGTGGCGAGCGTCATTCCCTTGGCGCTGCTCTTTGCCTTCATCTGTCTGCACTTGAATGGCATGAGTGCCAACCTGCTGTCGATGGGAGCCATCGACTTCGGCATCATCATCGACGGTGCCGTGGTGATGGTCGAGGCGTTGTTTGTGGCACTCTCATCACAGGCGCGGGAGATGGGCATGGAGGCATTCAACAAGCGCAGCAAGGCTGGAATGATTCGTACCACGGCTCGCGGCAAAGCCAAGTCGGTGTTCTTCTCAAAACTCATCATCATCACGGCACTCCTGCCGATCTTCTCTTTCCAGAAGGTCGAGGGCAAGATGTTCACGCCGTTGGCCTTCACCCTGGGCTTTGCCCTGCTTGGCGCCTTGATCTTCACGCTTACCCTGGTGCCAGTTCTCTCTTCCATGATGCTGAGGGAAAACATCGCGGAAAAGAAGAACAGGCTGCTGGAATATGTCTATAAATGGTTCGACGGCTTCTTCCTCTTTTGCCATCGCCATAGCCGGAAGGCCATTCTCATCGCCGTGGCAGCGATGGTGGCAGGCTTGTCGTCATTCATGTTTTTAGGCTCGGAGTTTCTCCCGCAGATGAACGAGGGGTCTATCTATGCGCGTGCCACCCTGCCCCAGAGTGTTTCGCTCAGCGAGAGTGTGACGCTTGCCAACCAATTCCGCAACACGCTGCGCACCTTCCCCGAGGTCAGTCAGGTGATGACGCAGACGGGTCGCCCTAACGATGGTACGGATGCCACGGGGTTCTACAACATCGAACTGTTTGTGAAGTTGCATCCAGAAAAGGAATGGCCGACCGGCCGGACCAAGGAGCAATTGGTGGAGGAGATGAACCGTCGGCTGAGTGCGTATCCGGGCATCGACTTCAATTTCTCACAGCCCATCTCGGACAATGTGGAGGAGGCTGTCAGCGGTGTGAAAGGGGCTATCGTCGCCAAGGTCTATGGCAAGGACCTGGCTGAGACGGAGCGGCTGGCAACCGAAATCTACAAGACCATGAAGCCCATCCGCGGTATCGCCGACCTGGGTGTCATCAAGAATATCGGACAGCCGGAATTGCAGATCGACATCGACGAGGGACGGCTGGCCCGCTATGGCGTTGCCAAAGACGATGTGCAGAGCATCATCGAGATGGCTATCGGCGGCAAGGCGGCATCGCAGGTGTACGAGGAGGAGCGCAAGTTCAATCTCGTGGTGCGCTACGCGGGGCCGTTCCGCGACAATGCCGAGGCCATCGGCAAAATCAAGGTGCCCACCGACGACGGGCAGATGATTCCCATCAGCGAACTGGCCACCATCAGGACCATCACCGGTCCGCTGATTGTCTATCGCGAGAATCACGTGCGCTATTGTGCTGTCAAGTTCTCCGTACGCGACAGGGACATAGGCAGTGCGGTTGACGAAAGCCGTGAAAAGGTGGCGAAGGCGGTGCCGCTGCCGGAGGGGTACAAAATAGAATGGAGCGGAGACTTCGAGAACCAGAAGCGCGCCACCGACCGTTTGGCGCACGTCGTGCCCGTCAGCATCCTGCTTATCTTCAGCATTCTGTATGTGCTCTTTGGCAATGCGCGTGATGCAGCCCTCGTGCTGACCAATGTGCCGTTTGCCGCCGTGGGTGGCATCCTGATTCTGCTCCTGACGGGCTTCAACTTCTCCATCTCTGCCGGCATCGGCTTCATCTGCCTCTTTGGCATCTGCATCCAAAACGGGGTCATCATGATCATGGACATCAGGCACTTCGTCCGCCAGCGTCATCCGCTGCCGGTGGCTGTGGAGAAAGGCATGCACTCCCGCATCCGCTCCGTGCTGATGACCGCCATGATGGCCACTCTGGGATTGCTTCCGGCAGCCGTCAGCCACGGCATAGGAAGCGAGAGCCAGCGCCCCTTGGCCATCGTCATCATCGGCGGACTGACCTGTGCCACAGCGTTTACGCTGTTCGTCTTCCCGCTGATAGTGGAAAAAACCTACCGCCATGTCAACATTAATAAAATTTTGTAAGATTGCGTGAGGAAATTAAGAATGAAATGCGTAACTTTGCATCCGAAAAAACAAACTTGATTGGTGAAAAGGATTTTGATGGCTGAGGATGAAGGGAACATCTCCGATTTCGTAAGCCGAGGACTCAAAGGATTCGACTATGACGTGACAACAGTCGATAACGGCACTGAGGCTTGGCGACTGCTCAGTGAGGGGCATCGCTATGACCTGGTGCTGCTCGACATACGTATGCCTGGAATGACAGGGATAGAGGTGTGCCGACGTATCCGTGAAGCCTTCGGCTATCAGTTGCCGGTGCTGTTGCTCACTGCACTCGACACGACGGAAGATGTCGTGAACGGGCTGCAGTCGGGTGCTGACGACTATCTGGTCAAGCCTTTTAAGTTCGTGGAACTGTTGGCCCGCATCCAGGCTTTGCTCCGCAGAGCAGAATCCAATGCGGACCGTTCCAGTATGGTGTGTGGCGACTTGCGCTTAGACGCATCCACACACAAAGTCTGTCGCGGCGGCCATGAGTGGGAACTGAGCACCAAGGAATACAGGCTGTTGCAATACATGATGGAGCACGAGGGGGAGATTCTGTCGCGCAGACAGTTGCTAAAGGATGTCTGGGACAAGGATTTCGACACCAACACCAACATCGTGGACGTCTATGTGCGCTATCTGCGCCAGAAAATCGACGATGGTTTCCGGCAGAAGATGATTCATACCGTGGTAGGCACGGGCTATTGTCTGAAGAAATGAAGACGGGCAGCAAAATATCGCTGATATACTCTGGGATAACAATCGGACTGGTTGTCATCACGGCCCTGCTTTTCCTGTTCGTCGCGTCTGACTATACCAACGACATCTATTATCACTATCTGGAGGAGAAGGCTCATGCACTGGCCGAGGAGAAGTTCTCGGAAGACGAACTTGACCCTGTGAAATATCGCAACGTGGTGATACGCCGGCAGAACTCCATTCCTACTTCCGAAGAACTGTTCATCAACCTGGCCGACCGGCCTTCTGCCATAGGGCAACTTTCCCGATACCTTGACGAGGAGGAGATAAAACGCTTGCTAAGGGATGAGACGATTGACTTTGAAAATGGAGAAGAGGTGGGGACAGCCTTTGTCTATTATGACAACACGGGAACCTTTGCGGTGGTCGTCGTCAGCCGCAATCCTTTCATCGGCGACATCAACAGGGTGCTGCTCTGGGGACTGCTCCTGCTTGTACTTCTCTCTGCTGGGGTGCTTTATCTCATCAGCCGTATCTATGCCAACAGGATGCTCGACAGAATCGACAAGGACTACCAGACGGAGAAGATGTTTGTCAACAATGCATCCCATGAAATCAACAATCCGCTGACAGCCATACAAGGCGAATGTGAGGTGGCACTGATGATGGACCATCAGCCGGCAGAATACCGCGACATCCTTGAGCGTATCTCCAAGGAAACCAACCGTATTGTTGTCATCATGCGTGAACTGTTGCAGTATTCTCATGCCCATAACGGCCGGATTGACGAATCCAGAATGCAGCAGACGAGTCTTTCGTCCATCGTTCTGCCTGAATGTACGGACGGCGTGGAAGCCATTGTGCTTCAGGATTTCACGATAGATGCCGATGCGGAATTGCTTCGCATGGCTATACATAATCTGATAAGCAATGCCGTGAAATACTCCAATGGCAATCCAGTTACCGTCACCATACGCCAGCCCGAACTCGTCATTGAGGACAGGGGCATAGGCATTCCCGAATCAGAGCTTCAGTCCATATTCCAGCCTTTCTATCGGGCTTCGAATGTAAAGGCAGTTTCTGGTAATGGAGTGGGTCTTGCCCTGGCGAAAAGCATCCTCGAACGCTTCGGAGCCAGCATAACGGTCAGTTCGCACATTGAAGAAGGCACCGTATTCAGGGTCACATTCTGACGCTTCACCCTGATTTGTATGACGTTTACTTACTTTCCCGATACTCCATTTCTACGAGGAGTTCGGTGCTCCCGGCGGCTTCCCCTATATGGGCATGAAGGTGCTCATGGGTAGCAGCGAGACAGATAAGACGAAATGGAGTTGCAACAATCTGAGTTCGATGTTCGGCAACTGGGGCTTCCTCTTCCTGCTCTACGTAGTTCCACTGCTATTGCCCGATGTGCGCTTCCTCACTCTCTCTGCCATGCTGTTCCTCTTTGCCGAGGTCATCATGCACCTGCTGCTGTTCCCCGTGCGCATGAAGGAGTTCTACAATCCCGGCCAGATTACGGGTGTGCTGGGTCTCGGCATCATCGGCATCTACTACTTCACCATCGTCTTCGAGCCGCAGATGTACCTCTGGTACGACTATGTGCTGGCCATAGCATGGTTCGTCGGTGTCTTCTGGTTCAGTTTCCGTTCGCCCCTCTACTGGGGACTGGGCGCAAAGCCGGGCTATGACCTGACAGACAAGAGTGCCTTCGGTCTGTGGGAGAATATCCTGCACAAGCAGTAGCCAATGATATTTTAGACCAGACACACAAGAATTTCAATTAACCTACTAATAAAAGGAGCAGCATCCCATGTCGGATGTTGCTCCTTTCAATTCACCGTTAAATTGGAATTTACTTGATAGGGTAGCGAATAACTGTTTTCAGTTTTTCGGGGGCGGTCTTGCGCGGGTCGCTCAGATAAATTTCATGGTGTCGGCGATGCTCGTCTATCGCAATTTGATAGCCTTGACTTTCGGCAAATTGTTTCATCGCTTCCACTGTGGCAGGTTCGTCATCATACGAGCCAATGTGCATACATTGAACGCACAGTCCTTCGTCATAACGCAGAAACTCCACACGGGAGAAATCTGCCTGCTTCTTTCTGGTCGCCTCACTGATAGCCCATTGAAAGTCCTTCTCTGTCACGAAGTCGGGCAGACGAATCATCGAAACGAAGCAGAATCCGTCCTTGTTGGCATAGTCCACCTCGCCATTCTCAGTCCACCAAAGACCTTCAAGCGGCGGCACGACATACTCGAAGAATCCATCTATGCGATAGTCGCTCTTGTAACTCATCTTCAACGTATAGGCTACGCCGTAAAGTTGCTCAAGTGCCGTTTTGTACTCACCCCCTTCCTCGTTGGGATTCCCCTTACCGCGAACAGCCAGATAGTTCATCACGGGCACCATCACTATTTGGGGCTTACTTGCAGGAAGATAGAACTCCTTAAATTCCTTCTTGAAATCAAATGCCATATAAATTCCGATTTATCTGTTTCTTTAATTCAAGTGCAAAGGTACTGCTTTTTCCCAATACTGCGAATATTATCAGCGTAATAGTGCGAAAAATTCCTTAAATTTTTGCAAGCGACAGAGCCGAACGGGCAAGTTTCCAAGTCTATTTGTCATTCTCCATTCTGAGTATAATGCACACATTCTCGTACATCGGTCTGCCCATCAGTCGGTTTATAATGAACTGGCGGAACTTGAGGCTATTGTCGCTGTTGATGGTGTATGCCAGATGGATAACCATTTCAAGGTTATACACGTCGATGTTCCAGTTCGGACGATAGGGAAACAAACGGAAAGAACCGTGAGTATCTTCTTCACACGCGATACTATTCTTATATATAGAGCGTATCATGCGAAACACGGTGGCTGATGAAACAAAAAGCATGTCTGCTATCTCGTCCACCGTCATCCACACGTCTTTGTCAGGCATGGTAATAATGCCACCCTCGGTCATTCTGATGATGCCTCGCTCATAGACGTTTTTCGGGATTATTGAGAAGTTCGCTGTTGCCATAATTGTTGTCATTTTAAGGATTCACTTGTCTGTTGCTCATTCTCTTTTCTGCGTTCTATGAGTCTATCCATCTCCTGCGAGATTCGGTTAACCGTAATCTGTGCATACTTCTGTGTACTCTTGATGCTGGAGTGTCCCATCATCTTGGAAACACTCTCCATGTTTACACCTGCCGAGACCAACAAAGTTGCATTCGTGTGGCGGGCATCGTGATGGGAGAGATTGCGGTCAAGTCCGAGGAAGATACCGATAGCCACAAACTCCTTGTACAGTCTGTAATTGGCATATGGTGGCAAGGGGAATACGGGTTTGCTATTGCCCGTCGTGTTGTAAAGTGCAAGAATCTGCTCTGCTATGGGATGCAACGGTACAAAAGTCTCTACGTCCGTCTTCTGACGGCACTTACGGATGAATCGCCTGCCTTTGGCATCAGTCTGGATGTGTTCTGGGCGAAGTCTTGTCAGGTCAACGTAAGCCAGTCCCGTGAATACTGTAAAAAGCAACATGTGTCGTGCCAGTTCCATCTGTCGCTGTTGGAACGGATGGGCAAGCAACATCTTTACTTGTTCACGGGTCAGATAGCGGATTTCCACGTTACGCTTCACTTTCTCATATTCGATGTCCTCCAACGGATTGGAGCGCAGTATCTCCTTGTCAACAGCCAGAAACACAAGGCGGCTCAACCATGCCAGACAGTCATTGGCAGTCGCCGGGCAGAGGTGCTTCCGCTGTCTGAGATAGATGTGGTAGTCTTTCCCTAATTGCAGGGTTACGTCAGCAAGGGGCATGTCCTCACGGTCAATGCTCATCAAGTATTCTTTCAGGCACTTGTTCTTGAACTTTGCCAATTTGATGGAGCCGTTTGATGCCGTGCAAGCACTCTTAACCTTGACCCGCTCCAGTTCTTCTGCAGCCATTTCCATCAGTGTGCGTATTGGCTGGATGGTGCCGTTGAGGTGACTCTTCAGCAGTTCTGCACTGACAATGCCCTGTTCGTTGAGAAGCATCTGATAGGTCTGTTCTGCTTTCTTGATAAACTCCCGCAGGGCATTGGCATCTTTTGTGGGCGATATGATTTTGCCCTGTTTGGCATCCCATAGTTCGGGACGGCAACTGAAATCAGTCGTCATGACGGTTTTCTTTCCGTCAATGGTGATTCTGAGCAGGATGGCTGTTGTCCCGTCTGCCCTTGTCTTCGCCCTGTTGATATAGGGCATCAGTCTGAATGTGCTTCTGTTCATAATTGCTGCCTTTTATTGTCTTTGCTTGTTTGCGATTTCTTTACTATTTGGATTGAGCACCAGTACAAAGTCCTTGGTTGCCTCGATGAACTTGTCGGCTTCCTCAAAAAGTTTGTCCTGTGTCACCATTGCATAGACTTGTGTCATTCTCACATTGGTGTGTCCGAGCATCTTGCTGATGACATCTATCGGAACGTCATTGGACAGTGTGAGGATAGAGGCATAGTAGTGCCTTCCCATGTGGTGGCTGATTGGCTGTGTGCAGCCTGCCATTTCTGCTATTTTCTTTAGGTTCTTCAATAGGAAGGCATAGTTTTGGCGGGGCATCAGCGTTGGCAGACCTGCATCTTTATACTTATCGAACAGTTCAATGGCTTCTGGTATCAGTTTCACCACCGCCTGCACTCCAGTCTTCTTGCGCTTGTATTTCAGCCACAGGCTCCCTTGCTCATCGTATGACAGGTTATCTTGTGTGACTGATATGGCATCAATATAAGCCATCCCCGTGTAGCAGGCTATCAGCAACAAATCACGTGAGATAATGAGCGATGGCTTATCCGATGGGATTTGCAGGCTGACTATCCGCTGAAAGTTCTCTGGTGTAATGGTTCGTGGCGATTTCTTGGGTATGGTTGGTTCCTTGTAACGTGCAAAGAGGTACTTGTCTGTCAGTCCGTCCTTGTATGCCCTACGGCAAGCCAGTTTCAGATAGGTGAAATACTTATGGGCAGTAGCAGCCTTTTTGCCTTGTCCGTCAATCAGGAAATGCTCATAGTCACTGATGAACTGGTTGGTCATTTGCCCGAAAGCCATGTCGCTGACCCCATACGTTGCAGTGATGAATTCTGCAAGTGAATCCTTTACCTGTCTGATGCAGGTATAGGTGGCAGGTGTCCTGTCTATCCCTACACGGTTCCTCGTATCTTCCAGCAGGATGCCGAACACTTGTAGAAGTGTCACCTGCCCGTTGATGCTTCCCTGCATCATCTCCTTGACCGTAGTAGCCGTGAAGTCCACATTACGCTTGATGAGATTGTCCACTGCGGAATTGACAGACAGCAGGATGCGCTCGATCTTGGCATTCGTCTCTACCGCCTCTTTACTCTTGCCCTCCAGTCTTCCAGAACGAGAGTTCCACAACTTGGGATTACAGGACAATTTGCATGAGAACTGTGCCATTGAGTTATTAAGGGTGATGCGTCCCATGATAGGAGCCTTGCCCTGCTTGTCTAATCCGCTCTTTTTAAGGTAGAGCAACACCTTGAATTTGCTTACTTTCATACGCTTCTAAGTTTTTGGGTGCAAAGTTATACATTCTCAGAGCGTCCCCAGCCATGCAAAATATGCCAGAATATGTATGTTTTTCCAAGTCGTTGGAAATCTCGTACAGACTTCCATGTTTTCACCAAGTGTTACCAGTTACCAAACGCGGTAACCAAGGTAACACTTAGGTAACGGAACAGGCTCAACATTCTTTCCAATCCGAAAGAGTATCAAAAGCGCAAACGACAGCAAACCAACGCAATATCAACGATTTACGCTATCTCACCCGAAATAACCTCATCATTTCTAACAACCTTGATATTCGTAGAAATAGAACGGTCTCCAAGAGTGATAATCCATGGGCCCTTCTTGTAGTCAAACTGCACATACAAGTCGTTATTGAGATATTGTTCGCGGTTAATGTCTTGATACCAGACGTTTGAATAGCCGCCCTCGTAGCCTGCTGTCATCCAAAGTGTCTGATTAAAGAACGGAATACTACATTCCGCAATCCACCAAGGCCATGCATTTCGCCCTTTAACATCCCCTAAGGTGCTGTTTGTATAGTTCATGCCAGCCTCGAAATAAAGGCCAGCTTCCTGTTCGTTGAGAGTACGCTCGTAGGTGGCGACAAGCTCGCCCCACCGTTGTCTTGAGAGCATATCATCTGTACTCCCATTATTGTGCAGACGGTCATTCTGCTCACCATAGCCTTGTGAGAGCTTAAACTTCAACAGATCTTTCTCTGTTAGCTGCCAGTCCATGAAGACCATCGCGTTTTCTATACCGTTACGCGAGGTGATTTCTGTTTCTGATGTATTGGCCTTCCCATATTGTAAGTTAGTCTGAGCAAAAGCACGTAAGGTGAAGTTTTCGCTTTTGCTGGTGATATCGGCATATGCCTTACCGTTGCCGTAAGTGCTGCCATTCAGGGCTAACTTGCCATAAAGATCCTTACTTTCTTCCTTAAACTGTAGGTCGATACTGCCAGAGGTACCATCCATCGCGTTATTGACGGCACCGTAAGTGCAAACGATAACCTGATGGAGGTCACAGGCTTTGATACCTTCTAACATGGGCTCAAAATCGACACTGAGCATGATGTCGTCAACTGACAAGACGTAGTCGGCTGTGAGCTTTTGGCCGTCGTCGGAGATAAGCTCTGGGCACATGTGAAGCACATCCATCAGTGTCATCTCACTGTCTGGATTCAGTTTCTCTACATTGATAATGTATTTATTGCCTTCGTGCTCTATGATTTCGTCCTGAGCGCTCACTTTGCTGATGCAACAACCGAGTATTGCGATCAGAAGCATGATGAAAAGTCTTGTTTTTATCATTATATCAGTAATTTGGGTGCAAAGTTAATCATTTTTTTCCAATTAAAAGAAAGATGCCGCGACTCTCGCGAGCCTCGGCATCAAAAAAAGCCTATGTTTAACTAAAAATCCTTTTCTCTAAAAGAAATTTTCAGCTCACAAGAGCTAAAAATTTGAAAGTTTAAAAGGGAGCTTCGCAGCGACCTCCTGTTATCCTACAGTTGAAAACTTTCTTTTACCAATAACTAAAAACCTAAAACTATAAATATTACTACTAACCTAAAACAATCTATTAACCTTTTGACACTGCAAAGGTACGACGAAAAATTGCTTTTTGCAAGACTTATGATATATTTCGTGCATAAATACCCATCATTCTTGATGTAAATCAAGTGGTGTGTGCGCAAACAACAAATAAAAATGCTTTTTTACCCGAATTTTTTTGTTTTTCGGCTAACTTGCTGTATCTTTGCAATATGAGAGTACTGATAGTCAATACAAGTGAGCGGACAGGGGGCGCTGCCGTTGCGGCTAATCGTCTGATGAAGGCACTTAATAATAATGGTGTCAAGGCAAAAATGCTGGTTCGCGACAAAGAGACCGATTCGCTGACGGTTGTTGGTCTGCCGGAGTCTGTATGGCATAGATGGCATTTTCTCTGGGAGCGATTTGTTATCTTTTGCAAGCTCCATTTTAACCGTAGGCATCTTTTTGATATTGACATTGCCAATACAGGCACGGATATTACCCGGCTACGAGAATTCCAGGAGGCAGATATCATACATTTGCATTGGATCAATCAGGGTATGCTCTCATTGGGTGACATCCGACGGATTCTCCAGTGTGGAAAACCGGTCATCTGGACGATGCATGATATCTGGCCGGCTACAGCCATCTGCCATGTTACGTTGGGCTGTCGCAATTTCCTAAGCCAATGTCATAACTGTCGTCTGCTACCCTCGGGCGGTTCGGCAAAAGACTTTTCAACTCGTATTTGGCAGAAGAAACTGCAGATGCTCAGTGATGAGACTATCTATTTCGTGGCTTGCAGTCGTTGGCTTGAACTTGAAGCGAAGCGGAGTGCACTGTTGAAAGGGCAGAAGATAACCAATATACCTAATCCGATAGATACACATATATATAAAAAAGGTGATAAACAGGAAGCCAGGAAGCGGTTGGGGCTGCCACTCGACAGGAAACTGATTCTTTTTGCCTCTCAGCGGGTTACCAATGAGAATAAAGGCATGAGCTATTTGATGGAGGCCTGCCGTCTGTTGACTGATATTCCCCAATTGGGCGTCGTTATTCTCGGAGGTCATGCTGAAGAAGTTGTAACACAATTGCCGTTGGAGGCTTTTCCTTTAGGCTATGTGAATGATGAGCAGCGTATCGTTGATGTCTATCAAGCAAGTGATGTTTTTGTACTACCTTCACTCTCGGAGAATCTGCCCAATACCATCATGGAGGCGATGGCATGTGGTGTGCCTTGTGTAGGTTTTAAGGTAGGGGGCATACCAGAGGAGATTGATCACCGTCGAAATGGCTATGTTGCAGAATACCGTAGTGCCGAAGACCTGGCTCAGGGTATCCGCTGGATCTTGACTGAGGCTGACTACGCGTCACTGAGCCAAAATGCCGTTCATAAGGTTGCTCAGCGTTATTCGCAGCAAAGCGTCGCTATGCAATATCTCGATGTCTATCATCAGGCTCAGGCTTTCAAGCACTACAAACTATGATAAGGATCACTTATATCACCATTACATACAATGCTGAGGCTGTATTGAAGCGTACACTCGATAGTGTACTCAGCCAAGACTATCCTAAGATCAGTCATTTTATCATAGATGGAGCCTCTACTGATGGTACGATGGCAATTATTGATGACTATGTCAGGCGTTCCAATGAGGCTGACAATGGTCATCGTGTCCAGGTGACTTCTGAGCCCGATAAGGGTATCTATGATGCGATGAACAAGGGGTTACGTTCGATTGACGGTAGTTATGTATGTTTCCTCAATGCAGGTGATTTCTTACCGGCCCCTGACGTCGCCTCCCGCATCAATGCTCAATGTTCAATGGTCAATGGTCAATCCCCCGCCGTATTATACGGTGATACGGATATTGTTGACAGCGAAGGGCGTTTCCTGCATCATCGTCGTCTGTCACCGCCCGAACATCTTACGTGGAAGTCGTTCCGTCAGGGAATGCTTGTCTGTCATCAGGCCTTCTATGCACGTACAGACTTTGCCATTGCTACACCCTACGACATGCGGTATCGTTACTCTGCCGATGTCGATTGGTGTATCCGCGTGATGAAGGCTGCAGCCAAGGAACGAGTACCGCTATTGAATTTAAAGATGGTCGTGGTCAATTATACAGAAGAGGGACAAACAACGCTCCATCACCGTGAGTCGCTCTGGGAGCGCTATCATGTGATGGAGCATCATTACGGGCGCATTCAGACGTTTTTGCTACATTGCTGGTTCGTCGTCCGCGCTGTGTTCAATTAACTATAATTATTTAAGTACGAATTTGCACAATGTGCGGGTTCGTTCACGTTCGGAAGGATCTGAGCGCACTCAATTCTTCTCTCACTTAATCACGAACTTTTTCCCGTTGACGATATAGATGCCGCTCTTCAAAGGACTTTTGGTCGTACCCACCTTACGTCCCTGAAGGTCGAAAACGACATATTCAGTATTTGGGTCAGTTACGTCTATGTTGCGGATAGCCGTAGGTGTCACCGTAGCTTTCAAGCCCTCGTTACCAAAGTAGTAGCCGCCGTTGGTGAATTTCAAGTTATCAGTCTGCACGCCTCCACCGCTAAATATGATGAAGTCGGGATTGACTGCGCCAGACACTTTCCACTTCCACACGCTGTTACCATTGTCGGCTGTGCCCAGTTTGGTGGCTGTCACGCCGGGCCAGCTTGTGCCAAGATAGTCCTCGCCCTTGCCACCGTTCATCCAGGCCCATACAAATATCTGGCTGCCCCATGATACAGGTGCTTCGAAGAATGAACATCTCTCGCCCTCTTCCATCGTGCAGAACGCAGGCACACCTGCATATTTGCCGTCCTCTTCTTCCTCAGTATTTATCTCTGGATATTTGATGTTGGCAGGGTCGATACCGCTGACGTAATAGACGTAGTGATAACCGCTGATAGCTTTTTTCCAATCACCATCAGGCTTATAGCCTGCGGCCTTCGTGCCCACTACAGCGAGCAGTTTGCCTTTGGTGCCTGTTGTCTCCACAGCATAGTAGTCTTTGTTCGATGCCACATTTGTCGTAGCACTCGTATTGGTGATACCCACAGCCTTGCGCACGGTTATCATATTGGCAATTTCCTGCCTATAAGCTTTCCAGTGGGTCAGGAACACACAAGGAGTGCCGGGCATAGCCAGCATATAGGCGTTTGCTGCCAATGTGTCTTTCTTGATAGGGTCCTGATCAGCTTTGGCACGTTTCTCAGTATCATGGTTCTCAACAAAGGTCACAGCATACTGACGATAGCTACCATCTTGGTAGTTCTTGCTAACTAATGGCCAATTACCATCATTCTGTTTGTCCAGATAGGTCCAGTCGCCCCTATTAATGGCATTGCGAACCGTATAGCGGAACTGGAAATCGAAGGCAGCACTGGTCTTTCCAGCACCATCAATCCAGTTCTTGATGGTATTGCTACTATCCCAGCACTCACCTACAGAGAACTGAGGTTTCGAGTCTTCATTATACATCTTGGTATAAGAGGCACTATAGCCTTTCACCATATCATAGCGGAATCCTGTATATCCAAGATCTTTGAGCAGGAAATTCAGATAGGCTTTGACGGCAGTCTGCACATTTTCGCTCTTATGGTCCAAGTCGCGCAATCCGTCCCAGCCTTCACCGGTATCCTTATTTTTACCCACCTTGTATCCATTCTTAGCCGCTTCGTCATCGGAGCAGATATCTTCGTAGGTCAGACTGTATGTTACGCCCTTATAGGTTTCTGAGGGGAAATCATTCCAGGTGGTCAGTGTACCACGATGGTTGATAACCACATCGGCTATGGTACCGATACCTTTTGCCTTGAAAGTGGTAATCAGTGAGCGCAACTCATCTTCTGTCCCGAAAGAGCTGTTATAATCCGTAAACCAATACAATGGGTCGTATCCCATTGACGGGTTGTAGGTGCCCTTGCCGCTCTGTGGAATCCATACCAGATCGAACACCTTCGAGAGATCATCAGCTTGTTTCTCCAAACGTGTCCACTGGGTGTCGGCAAAAGAGTCCCAAAAGAATCCCTGAAGCATCACACCATTATAATCTTTTGGCCAGCCCTGAGCCATTGAGATTACTGTTACGAGTGACAGGATAAGTGTTGAGTAGAGTTTTCTCATACGCTTTTAGTTTTTTTTGATTGTTGTTTTCTGGTGCAAAGATAAGAAAAAAGCCGCTTGGTTGTTCCCAAGTGGCTAAAAAACTGTTAGTTGCATTGCGCAAACGGTTGCACGCTTGCATGTAAACCACTCACGGTTTTCGGACGAATCGGCTGAATTCTTTCATGGCAGGGAGTGTTTTGCCTGTGTGATTGTCGAAAAGCCCACGGTTCAGCCAGCCCTTCGTCACTTCGTTGCCGAAGCCATTCTCCTCGGGGAACCACCAGAAGAGTCCTGTCACATTGTGGTGTTTGTTTAATTCCGTCACAAGTTCGCGGGTGAATTGGGTCTGACCCTCCACGCTGATAGGATAGAACTCCGCATATTGGTCGCCCTTGGCCCAGGGATCACGTTCGTGACTATAATAGGTAGCGGTTTCCACAATCATCACGGGCTTTTCAGGGAAGAGCCAGTTTAGCTTGTCGAGCGTACGTCCGAGGTTGGGGATGGTGCCTTGCCACATGGGGTAGTAACTGAGTCCGATGATATCGTAATCAACCTGACGGTATCGAAGTTGTTGGTAATAGTTTCGGGTGATATTCCAGTCGCCGGTCTTTTCCGTATGGATAATAATCAGTGATTTCGGACATATCTCACGACATGCCTTACAACCAGCCTTGAGGAAGTTACATAAGATATCAAACCCCTCACTTCCTGATGGGTCAAGCTTGCCTGTTGGCCAGAGCATGCCGTTGGTTATCTCATTGCCAACCTGTATCATCTCTGGCATGACGCCTGCTCGTTTCATCGCTTGTAGCGAAGCGCGAGTGTAGGCATAGACACTGTCAGCAAGCTGTTGCTTGTTGCAGCCTTCCCACCGTTTTGGCGTGAACTGCTTGCCAGGATCGGCCCAGGTGTCGCTATAGTGGAAATCGAGCATCACCTGCATACCGGCCTTCTTGATCTGCCGGCATAGACCTATGACGTAATTTAGATCTTGGCAGACTCCTTCGCCCTTATGACCTTCAGGTGCATTCTGCGGGTCCACGAAGAGCCGGACGCGAATCATGTTCCATCCCTGTTGCTTGACAAATGGCAGAAATTTGATCTTGTGACCATTAAAATCTTTATAGACCGTACCTTTTTCCTGATACGACGGTAGCAGGGAAGCATCTCCGCCAAGATACTTCTTGGTTTGTGCATTGGCAGTAAATGCCATTACCGCCAATAACATCATTAAGCATTTTCTGTTAGACATATGTTTGATCTTTGTAATAACGCTGCAAAAATACAAAAAATACTTTAGATGTGCAAGGATTCTATATGTAAAGACCTTTGTGAGGTGACACTTTGCAAAAAAGTTACACTAAGTATCACTATTTTGAAATTTGTCAACATATTGAGACAAATCATATACCTTTTTCTCGGATTAATAGACATAGTGAGCCCAATAAAAGTTGCAAGCTTTGGCATAAAGAGTTATCTGCTAAAAAAGCAAAACAAGTTGTTTTGGTATGAAGGAAAGTGCCTCTATACACTGAATAAGTGCCACTTTACACAGCAAAACAAGTTGTTTTGCCATTACAAAATAGTAGTGACACTTCAAGAAAAAGTATCACTATATCTAACACGCTTACTATCTGTTAGTTAAGTTGAATAGTGATACTTTGTACTAAAATTGAAACTTTCTTTAGAATCAATTATCAGTGTCCATTCTTCAAATTGACATGAAAACTGATTATTTTTGAAGAATATTTACTCTTTAAGTCTAGCAACATAAAGTACTTTGGGCAAAGTCAATTAAAAATTTCTATATAATTGTTTGCTATGAATTAAAAGGCGGACCGTTTTGATAATCGGCCCGCCTCATTTTAGTTTAAGAAAAGATAGGTTTCTCTTTAATATGCTAAGATCAGATACTGGAATGGAGACAGTTCGAAGTTGGCTTCCAGTTTGATGTGCTGACCAGTAACCTCATCATCAGTCTCATGTCCAACCCAGTTCTCTGGCACTTTGATGGTCTTGGGTTCATTCCTCACATTGGCGAGCACCAGGAAGCGTTCAGCAGCATCAGTCTTCTCAAACACAAGCACATCCTTGTCAGGATAAGCTGTCATCTTGCCTTTGCGTAATGCAGGATGCTCGTTGTATAGCTTGATTAGCGTTTGGTATTCCTTGTAGATCTCGGGCTTGGCGGTCCAGTCTACGGGTACGAACTTGAAGAAATTGATGGGCTCGGGGTAGCCTACCTCCTGAGAACTGTAGATGAGGGCCCCACCATGGGGGAAGATGGTGGCTACATAGGCAGCCATTGCACCACGGTCGTTGGTGAACTCTTGACAGGGTGTGGCCTCGGTGGAGTGGTCGTGGTTGGTTGTGAAACGCATCTTGACCTTGCCTGCAGGCAGACTGTCGTATTCAGCTTTATCAGCCTTGATGAGGTCGGAAACGGGAGCTCCCTTCCATACCTTCACCAGTTCGTCCTTATAGTCCCAGCCATAGTTCATGTCGAAGCCACCAACGGTGAAGTTGTCTGAACGCTTACCCTCGGCCAGCATCACAATCTGGCGGTTGCCTGCAGCAGTGCGTAGTTCATTGATGGCATCCTTCCAGAAGTCGGCAGGCACACCGTCGGCCACATCGCAGCGGAAACCGTCGATGCCTACCTCAACGATCCAGAACTTCATGGCGTCAATCATAGCTGTGCGCATGTCCTTATTATCATAGTTCAGGTCAGCCACGTCGTACCAGTCCCAGGGGCGTGGATGGATGATGGTATCAGTCTTCTCGTCGTGAGTGTACCAGTCTGGATGCTCTTTCACCCAGGGATGATCCCAGGCCGTATGGTTAGCCACCCAGTCGAGAATGATACCCATGCCGTGCTCGTGACAGACCTTTGCAAGGTTCTTGAAATCGTCAATGGTACCAAACTCAGGGGCGATGGCCTTGTAGTCGCTGATGCAGTAGGGGGAGTTCTTGCCTTTCTCGATACCGATGGGGTAGATGGGCATCACCCACATCACGTTGACGCCAAGGTCGCGGATGGAATCGATACGGGCTGCTACGGCATTCAAAGAGTTCTCTGGCGCAAACACACGGGGATTCACCTGATACATGGCGATATCCTCCACGGCGGGCATCTCGAAGGCCTTTTTTACCTCCTGCGTCGGTTTACAGGCTACGACTGTTGCCAATATGGCAATATAAAAAAACAGTTTCTTCATGTGGGATAAGTCTTTAATTGTGTTTGGAAAAAGCAGGCGGGTCGTTTGGATAAGCGGCCCGCCTGAATTATTCAGTTTAATGAAAATTACTTCTTTGTAATCTTGTAATATGCCTTTCCATCACAGTAAGCAAAGAGTTGTACGAAATAATTTCCTGCTTCTGCAATCTTGATATTTGCACCACCCTGGGTCAGAGCTTTTTCTGTGCCACCCCAGTTGATGTCCCAACCGTCATTAGCACGGAATTTCATTTCACCGGCGTCCAAATTGATGGTAGATTCCCAAGCACCTGTTTCTTTATTGTAAGTCATATCTGTGTCTGAATCCCAACCACCTTTCTGAGCAGGTCCGATAATACCGATAGTTGTAATCTTGGTCAGGCTGTATGTCAAGGTTGCTAAATCAGCGTTGACCTGATAGTAGCCAGCCTCTGCGGTAAGGTTTTTACCCTGCTCTGCTAATGTACCATCAGAGCTACCAGCACCCCAGTCTGGTGCATCCCATGAGTTTTCGTGACTACGGAACTTGAACTCGCCATCAAGATACATGAATCCAACGTATTTTCCGTCATTATTACCTCCGTACAGATAATCCACTGGGTTACCCCATCCATTATTATTACCTGCTTCGTAGAGGTACTCATCAAAATCAAGTGTCTTAACAGTGAAGGTGAAATCCATCATATCAACTATGAGTTGAATTTTCTTAGCACCCTTAGCTACCTTGAATGAATTGTCAGAACCCAAGTTGTAACGGAAGTCAAAACGGCCTTCTTTTGTCTCGCTGTCTCCTCCTACGATACCGAACAACTTAGACCAGTTGCCTTCACCAATAGCATCACAAGCTGCATCATCACCGAATGCGAACCATGTATCATCATCCTGCTTAGCGTCGAATACTACTGTGAAAACAGGATCATCGTAGACGTCCTTACCACTATGGTTAAATTTAATCAATCTGTCAGCAGCAGATTTAGCCCAGTCATTAGGACCACCAATTAGATAATATGCGGACGAAATCTGTACCTTGTTCAAAGGCGTGAACTTCACTGTGCTTTGCGCATAGTAGTTTTCTTCAGGTTTGCCGACAATGGCCTCAGAAGTACCTCCTGTCACAGTATAGAGAACAGTGCGGACGTGCAAATCGGTGGTAGCCGGATTGCGTGTAATCTCATTGAAGTAGCTGTTTTGCAAGAGATTAGGGTTGACGCTGATTTCGCTAGAACCGTCAAGGCTATTTGCGTCCAGAACAATCGAGTTTGCGAAGTCGGCGTCCTTGGAGAACTCCACTTGAGCCTTTAGGATGGTATTGGCTGGCATAGCGCCTTCTTTCACAGTTGCAGTACCGATGGGAATAGCCTTTGTAGTGCCAGCTGCCTCATCAAAATAATCTGCAAGGTTGATGGTAGTGGGTGTTGTGTTAGCCACAGTGACATCGCTAGCCTGAAGCTGGCTTTCTTGCGCATTGGTCTGCGGGCTGAAGATGGTCTCGAAGTCCTGGTTACAGGATACAAGTCCACTGCTGAGCAGAGCCATGATATATAAACTAACTTTTTTCATCTTCTTTTTCATTTGATTATACGATCATTCTATTACGGATGAATTAATTGAGAAGCTCGAACTTAACGGTTCTGTTATTCATATCTACTGTGATATCAAGTTTTCCACCGGGGAAACCAAGGAATGTCCATGAACCTTTACCAGGCATGCAGGTACCTGAGTGGGGGAGGGTAAATTCTTTAGCTTCGTCCTTTGCCTGATGACCAATAGAGCCTTCTGGAGCATCATCGCTACCCCAACCTGTCAGTTTGCTGTAGAAGCGGAAGGTCAAATCTCCTTCTGGCATTTCAACAACACCTTTGAAGACATTGCTACCGATTTCTGTCTCTGTGATAAACCATCCACCGTCAATCAGCGTCTGCTTGTTGCTGCCTGAAGGTTCTGGCCAACCACAGCAGGAACCAATAACATAGAGCGTACCTTTGGTTGGAACGTTACAGTATGCAGCCATGTGCTTGAAACTGACAGTGTTCGAGGTGATACTGGTTCCATCAATCTCCTGTGAGGTCGTGGTCTGGATATTAGCAGTAACACGCATGATAACCTCGCGGAATCCCATATCTATATAGTCATCCTCGGTTTTAAAGCCGTCGAGTTTGCAGAGAACCTTGGCAATCTCTTCGCCACTGAGGTTAACATTGCATGAAGTGAAGCCAGATTCCAGGAAATCACCCCATTTTTCAGTACCATTCTCGTTCAGACCTACTTGAACCTTATAGTTCACTACAGTATTAACGCCGTAGTCGGGTTGGGTCCAAGTAAGATTGACAGTATTCTCTGGAGAAAGCTGGATATACTGATCTGCTACAGCCGATGTGTTCACCACAAAAGTCTTAGCGGTGTGATTCGGACCGAGCTTGGGATTGTCGTCGCGGTCGGAATCACATGCAACAAACAACATGGCAAAAACAGCGAACAACACGCTACTCTTGAAATATTTTGTTTTCATATCACTTATCTTATTTTATTATCTGCTAAAGAATTAATAGCCTGAATTCTGAGTCAGGTTGGTGTTCGAAATAACATCACTCGAAGCCAGTGGGAACAGATTATACTTGCTATCTACGCCATGAGGGGTGCCTACATTGCTGTTCATACCCTTATGAGACCAGAGATAGCTACTTGATGTAAGGAGCCCGAAGCGAACAAGGTCGCTACGACGATGACACTCCCAGGCCAGCTCACGGGCACGTTCATCGAGGATGTTACCCCTTGTGGGGGCGGCGATTGGTGCAACACCAGCACGCTCACGAATTTCGTTGAACTTGGCAACACCGCCGCAGCTGACACCACCAAGAACCTCACACTCAGCCATCATCAGATAGACGTCACCCAGGCGGAAGACGGGGAAGTCGGTGTCGGGGAAGGAGTTTGCATCGGGCAGAACGCTACGGTCGGCCTTCAGGTTAGTGAATTTAGTAAATGCGTAGCCACTGGCGAAATCGCTGATGTCAGTAATCTCCTTTGATTGTCCTGTGGTAAAGAAGGTAGCACGCTGGTCACCTTCCTCAAACTTATCGACGAATTGTGGTGTTACGCGAATACCACCCCAACCGTTTCCACCAAGTCCGTAGTCTGCGTATGACATCTTACCACCCACTTGTGCGTTGATGATGTAGGTCGTACCACCGTATGCCTGGGTGTTGATGTGGTCTTGATATACGCTGAAGATAATTTCATGGCCTACGCCCAGCATCTGGTCGTTGTCGGCGCAGAAGAGCTTCCAATAGTCGTTCGCATTCTCCAGCTTGTAGCCCAGATCAATAATCTTCTGGCAGTACTCTGCACATTTCTGGTAGTTTTCTGTACCTGTATAAATCTTGGCATTCAGATATAGCTTTGCCAAAATCATGTAGGCCATGCCCTTACCAGCGCGATATTTCTCAGGATTTGCGGGAAGGACTTCTGCTGCCTCTTCCATATCTTTCACGAGCCAGTTGAAAAGCTCAGAGCGTGAGATCTGGCTGGGTTTTGCACCATCTAGTTCTGATTTCTCATCCGTGAATGGGACGTTACCGAACATATCTATGGCATGCAAATAACTTAGTCCGCGAATGGCACGAGCCTCAGCGCGATACTGTTGCATAAGCGCGTCATTGCTGCCTGACTTGTCAATCTGGCGGATAACCTCATTACAGATTGAGATCTGATAGAATATGCGGCTGTAACAAGCACTTACGAACACGTCGCTTGAGGTCCACTGCAGTCCGTGAAGATCCTTCAGTGTCTGGTCGTTCCAACCGATAACAGCCTCGTCTGTGGGCAGCTCCTGCAAGTTGAATAGGGCACGCAGATACTGGCCAAAACCGCCGTCAATACCTTTAATGTCGGGATCGCCACTATCACCGTCGGGTGAACTTACTGACAGGCCTGAGTAGCATTTTGCCAGCATTTGGTTATATGCCTCAGTACTCGAGAGTACGTTTTCCGGCGTGTCGAGGTTGGGGTCGATGGGGGTGACATTGAGGTCGCCCGTACATGCTGTCAGCGACACGGCGGTAGCAAAGGCAAAACTATAAATTCCGTTTTTCTTTATGTTGAATTTCATATTCTTGTCCTCCTATTTGTTAAAAGTTAAAGCTTGCACCTAAGATAAAGTTGCGTGAGCGGGGATACATGTTGTTGTCGATACCACCTGCAACCTCAGGATCTACACCGTCATAGTTTGTGATGGTAAAGATGTTTTGTGCGGTAAAGTTAACACGTACCCAAGGTGCAATGTTGTATGCCAGTGTCACCTTGTCTAGTTTCAGGAATGAAGCGTTCTGAACATAGTAGTCGCTCTTATACTGTGCCTGTGAGAAGTTGCTGTAAGGAGCAGTTGCCACACGGTTGCAGATAAAGTTGTTGGTCCACATGTCGGCCTTCATCTCTGTATTAGATGCCACATTGTTATATACATAGTTGCCAAGACTTGAACGGAATGATGCAGAGAGTGTCCACTTCTTGTAGCTAAGCTCAGTGTTCAGTCCGATATTCACGTCTGCATCGGGTTTGTAGTAAACATAGCGGTCGTCGTCGGTAATCTGTCCGTCGTGGTTACGATCCACATAGACACCCTCAAGTGGCTTGCCATTCTCGTCGTAAACCTGCTGGAATACGAAGAATGAGTTGATGGGGTTGCCTACCTGCTGTATCTGGATCTTGTTACCTACACCGCCTGAGATACCACCCGTCTCAACACCCAGGTAGGTAGGATCGTCGCTGGCAGTCAGTTTGGTAATCTTATTCTTGTTGTAGGCAATGTTTACACCGATTTCCCAGCGCAGATCCTTCTTCTCGATAGGCACTACGTTCAGTGCACCTTCTATACCCTTATTCTCCATATCGCCAACGTTCATCAGCAGATAGTTGGTAAGGTTAGTACCAGAAGCCACAGGAACTTCGTTCAGCAGGTCCTTTGTCGTGCGCTTGTAAATATCAATGCTACCATTGATGCGGTTGCGTGCGAAACCAAAGTCCAAACCGATGTTATAGGTTGAGGTCTCCTCCCACTTGATTTGAGAGGCATAGCCTTTCGGAGTGATTGGGGTAATGACTGTGTTGCCAAGCTGATAGAGAGAACCTGCCTGGTTGGTATGAACAGTCGGGATTGAGGGATAGTCACCTTGGTTGATATTCTGCTGACCAGTGATACCATAACCCAGACGGAGCTTTAAGTTAGAAAGCCAATCCACATTCTTCATGAATGGCTCTTCGCTGATACGCCATGCCAGAGCTGCTGATGGGAACAGACCCCACTTGTTGTTCTGGAAACGTGATGTACCGTCATCACGAAGTGTGAAGGTAAGGAGGTAGCGGTCCATTAAAGTGTAGTTCAAACGTCCGTAGAATGATACGAGGTAGCTTTCCGTCTTGAAGAGCGGGGTTGTAGAGAACTCCTTACCGCTACCGTCATTGGCTACTTTATAGTCGGTCGTTTTGTTGAAGAAGTGCTGCCAGCTGTAACCGGCCAGTACGTCAAAACGGCTGTAGATCTCCTTCAGTTCTCTTGCGTATGCCAGATAGAACTCCAAGGTCTGGTCACGGCGCATCTGAGTGTATTTCTCCCAAAGACCAGATCCGTTTTCGGTCTTGTTGTGATAGGAAATCTCGCTTCCCTTATCAGTAACATTCCAGCCAGAGGTCGTTGAGATATCGAGACCCAGGTTCAGGTTGGCACGCAGGCCATCAAGGAACTTGAACTTATAGTCGAACTGAGCGTTACCCACGAAACGGCGGATGTATGAATCCTTGTTCTGCTCGTAAAGCATTGCCACAGGGTTCAGTGTTGACATCGTGTTAGGTGCACCATTGCTCTCCCAGCGGAAATAGCTGCCGTCAGCCTTGTTTACTGGCTGCAGAGGGTTGTACTGTACAGCTGCGCCAATCGCACCTTCATCGGCAAAAGAGTTGTGAGAGAATACGCCCTTACCATTCAGGTTGATGGTCAGACGATCGTCAAGCAAAGTCGGCGTAAGGTTGAATCCTACAGTGGTACGATTCATGTTAGAGGTCTTCAAGTTACCTTCGTTGTTCAGGAATCCTGCACTTACACGGTATGGCATTTTGAAGTTGCCCCCCTTTGAAACATAGCCACCAGTAACGCTGGCGTTGATTTCCTCAGCAAAAGTGCTGTGGTAGATCTCGTCCTGCCAGTTGGTATTAGCATTACCCAGGGCAGCAACAGCATCGGCGTTATCGCCATAGTTTGCCATAAAGAAATCGCGGAATGCACCAGCATCCAATACGTCAACTTTCTTGGCAACGGTCTTGAAAGTACCACTCATATCCACATTAATGCGAGGCTTGGCCCCTGCCTTACCTTTCTTAGTGGTAATCAAGATCACACCATTAGAAGCACGGCTACCATAGATGGCAGTGGCAGATGCATCTTTCAGAATTGAGAAACTCTCGATGTCATTTGGGTTAATGGTATTTAGCACGTCACCACCAGAAATACCTGTGGAGCTAATGGGCAGACCGTCAATAACAATCAGAGGGTCGTTAGAAGCTGAAAGTGACGAACCGCCGCGGATGCGGATTGTTGATCCTGCACCAGGAGCACCACCGTTGGTGGTAATCTGCACACCTGGCGTCTTACCTTGTAACAGATCGGCTGGCGATGTGGCTAAACCCTTGTTCAACTGGTCGGCTTCAACCGACATGACCGAACCGGTTGCATCGCTCTTTCGAACGGTTCCATAACCGATAACCACAACGTCCTGCAGAACCTGTGCGTCATCCTGCAACGTTACAACTAAGTTAGGAGCGGCCTTTACCTTGGCGTCTTGATAGCCAACATAAGTAATGGTAATGTCTGCACCCTGATTAGCTTTCAGCACGAAATTACCGTCGAAATCAGATACGGTGGCCGTCTGTGTACCGTCCACACGTACAGTTGCGCCGATAATGGGTTCGCCTGTAGCATCTTTCACATGACCTTTTACCTCAATCTGGGCAAAGGCACCTACCGATAGGAATAAGCCTAGCAAAAGGCCTAGCATCCTTAGCGGGATTTGAATGTTTACCTGCTTCATCATTACGTTTAAATTAGAGTTAATTTTGTATATGTTATATTGTCTGTCAGCTATTTAGGCTCTCGTTTTCGTTGCAAAGATAGTGCAGATTTCGATACGTTGTACTTTTTTTGCATTAAATTACACAATTCTGCCGTGCAAACGTTTGCATTGACATATATCAATAATAATAGGTGGGAATATTTGTTTATCTGAAGGTTTTTTGTATCTTTGCATCACCGATAGTTAAAAGCTGATGGACGAGAAAGCGCCAATGACAATGAAGGATATCGCTCGGGAGTTCGGAATTTCTGTAGCGACGGTGTCTCGTGCCCTTAAGGATTCGCCTCGTATCAGCGAGGAGCGACGACGGGCCATCCAGCAGTATGCTCGTGAGCATAACTTCTTCCCAAATGCCATTGGAGAGGCGCTCCGCCATAGTCGGGTGATGCCCCAGCGCGTCATCGGTGTCATCGTGCCCGAGTTTACGCATTACTATTTCTCGTCTATCCTGACGGGTATCGAGGAGGCGGCGGTAGCGCGTGGCTACCGTATCATGGTGGCACTCAGTGGTGAACAGTATGAGCGGGAGGCTCGCATCTGTGAAAACTTCCACCGTTATAAGGTGTGCGGCGTCATCGTCTCTCAGGCTAAGGACACGAAGAACTACGACCACTATCAGAAATTACTCGATGCCGGAATCCCCATGGTGTTCTACGACCGTATCTGTACGGGTGTGAACGCCAGTCGTGTGGTGGTGGATGACTATATGGGCGCCTATAATGCCGTGACACATCTGATTGAGACCGGTTGCAGGCGGATAGCCTTCTACGGCAGTCCGATGCAGCTCGAGATCTCGAAGAACCGCTATAATGGCTATAAGGATGCCCTTCTGAAGCATGGCATGAAAATCGATGAGTCTATTATCGGTGTCTGCGATAACCGGGCTGATGCGGAAGTGTTCACGCCAAAACTGATGGCACTCGACAATCCGCCCGATGCTTTCTTCGCCGTCAACGATGATACGGCCATCGGCATCCTCTACACCGTGAAGCATGCCGGCTATCGGGTGCCTGAAGACATCTCCATCTGTGGCTTTACCAATGGACAGCGGGCCGTGGCCTGCGACCCGATGCTAACCACCGTCGAGCAGCGCGGTCATCGGGTGGGTGAGGAGGCTGCCGAGATTCTGATGGACAAGGTGGAAGGGCTGGCTCCTATGGAAAAGGTTGAAAAGCGTGTTGTCCGTACCCGTCTGATCATTCGTGGCACAACTCGATAAGTATAAATTTGGTAAAACTTAACAGAAAAGTATATGAAGCAAAAACCAGATCTCTCCTTTTGGAAGTTATGGAACCTGAGTTTCGGGTTCTTCGGCGTACAGATAGCCTATGCCTTACAGAGTGCAAATATCTCGCGTATATTCCGCACACTGGGTGCTGATCCTCACTCTCTGAGCTTCTTCTGGATATTGCCCCCGTTGATGGGTATCCTGGTACAGCCAATTGTAGGTACACTAAGTGATAAGACTTGGACCCGCTTCGGTCGTCGCGTACCTTATTTATTTATAGGAGCTGCTGTGGCTGTGGCTGTGATGTGCTTGTTGCCCAATGCCGGCTCATTCGGAATGGCGGTGGGTGCAGCCCTGATTTTCGGACTGGTGGCCCTGATGTTGCTCGATACGAGTATTAACATGGCTATGCAGCCCTTCAAGATGTTGGTGGGCGATATGGTCAACGAGAAGCAGAAAGCCAAAGCCTACTCTATTCAGTCGTTCCTCTGTAATGCAGGTTCGGTGGTAGGTTTCCTTTTCCCCTTTGTGTTCACTTGGATCGGACTGAAGAACGTGGCCCCAGAGGGTGTAGTGCCTGATTCAGTTATCTGGTCGTTCTATTGTGGTGCGGCCATCCTCATCCTCTGTGTACTCTACACCACCATGAAGGTTAAGGAGTGGAATCCGCAGGAGTACAAGGAATACAATCCCGTTTCGGAAGAAAAAGAAGACTCTGCCAATTGGATCAGCCTGCTAAAGAATGCGCCTTCCACATTCTGGAAGGTCGGCTTGGTGCAGTTCTTCTGTTGGGCTGGTATGCTTTATATGTGGACTTATGTGGTGGATGCTGTGTCAGAAACCGTCTGGGGCACCATCGATCCTACTACCGATGCCTATCAGGAGGCTGCCAACTGGACGGGTGTGCTGTATGCCATCCAGGCTATGGGCTCTGTTGCTTGGGCTGCGATGCTGCCACGCTTCAGCAATACGAAGTTGGCTTACAGCGTCAGTCTGATACTGGGAGGCCTGGGATTCCTGCTCATTCCGTTTATCCCCGATATGTACGGGCAGATTGTACCCTTCCTGCTCATTGGCTGCGGTTGGGCAGCGATGTTAGCCATGCCCTTTACGTTTGTCACGAATGCCCTGCAGGGCTACGGACACATGGGTGCCTACCTTGGCCTGTTTAATGGTACCATCTGTGTACCCCAGATTGTGGCTGCTATCTGTGGCGGTACCATACTCTCGCTGGTGGGTCACCATCAATCTACAATGATGATCGTTGCTGGTGTCAGTTTCCTGATCGGTGCAGCGTGTGTTTTCGTCATCAATACCAAGAAATAAGTAGAGGGGCAGAGCATCATTCTGCCCCTTTTTTGCACCAAACTACTAACTATTTATATATAATATGTTGTGGAGTTTCGATGCGAAGACTAATACGTTGACGGCTAATGGTGTAGAACTGCTATTGCAGAGAGAATGTGACTGGGAGTCCAGTCCTCGTAAGGCTACAATCGTTTATGCCGGTATCAACGGCAAAAAGACTTATTGGGGAAGGAAGCAATTTTAGTTAGCCAGCGATAGTGCGACGCTCAATATCAGGTTGACGTTAGCCAGCGTTCCGCTCACATCCCAGTCTTCACGATATTCGTCGCATGGTTTGTGATACCATACGGGCATTGGGTATTTGTTGGGCTTACTCATATCCACGGGATGCTGACCGTTCTCGAGTACCACGGCTGGCACCCCCTTCTTCACGAAGTTGTAATGATCGGAACGGAAGAACCAGCCGTCGGAGTTGTCATCGTCGAAGTAGATATATCTGCCTTGAGCAGCAGCTGCAGCGGTGTAATACTTGTCCAGAGGGCTCTCTCCACCACCCAGTATCACCACATCGTGTGTTAACTCGGCCGGACCGATACTCTCAAAATTCAGGCAAGCCACCGTCTTTTTCAGCTCTACGGCAGGATGTGCACAGTAGAACTCCGAACCGAATAGTCCGCTCTCTTCCGACGAGGGGAAGAGGAAGAGTAGGCTTCTGCTGGTTGGGGGTAACTCCTTCATCTTTTTGGCTGTAAGCAGCGCACCAGCCATACCAGAGGCATTGTCGGCAGCACCATTATAGATGGTGTCGCCATGTTCGTCGGGCTTCCCTATACCCAGATGATCCCAATGGGCACTCAGCACCACGGCCTCTCCGTCTGTCTGCGACCCTCGCAGCATGCCACCTACGTTTTGTGTCTGCTTGATATTGTATGTAGCACGCATCTTCATGTCGCCTTTCACGTTCAGTGAGAAGCTTTTGAATCCTGGTCTTTTGGCTTCTGCTATTGCCTTGTCCATATCCATCCCGGCAGCATCAAACAGTTTTCGGGCTCCATGCTCATGCAACCAACCTTTGACGGCCAACTCATCAGCGTTTCGGGTGTCGGGGTTATACAGGGCAAGATTATCCGTCATGTGACCATTCACGCAGACATGCCATCCGTAGCTGGCAGCCTCCGTGTTGTGGAGCACCAGACAACCTGCAGCCCCTTGTCGGCGAGCCTCCTCAAACTTATAGACCCATCGTCCGTAATAGGTCATGTTTCGTCCCCTGAACAACTGACTGTCGTAATAGCCGGGGTCGTTCACCATCGCGATGACGATCTTCCCCTTCACGTCAATCCCTGCATAGTCGTTCCATCCATACTCTGGAGCATGGATGCCAAAACCGCAGAACACGTATTCAGCCTGCCTCAGGTCAATCTTTTCCGTAGCACGGGCTGTCCACACCACTGCATCGTCGGGATAGCGTAGCTCAGCCTTCTTGCGGCCTTTTACAGAGAACTTATTGCCCATTGGCTTAGCAGTAACCGCAATCAGGTTGAACGGTTGAAACCAACTCCCGTCAAAGGCAGGCTCCAGACCCATTTCTTCCAATTGTCTGGCAAGGTAGTTCACCGTCTTGTCTTCATAGGTCGTCATGGGCTTGCGTCCGCCAAACTCATCTGACGCCAAAACCTTGACCCACTCTCTCAACAATTGCTCATCGCTATCAGTTTTCAGTTGCGACTGCGGTATCTGTGCATGGACGGCTGTAAAGCTCATTACCACAACCGCCATTGCCACCATCATTCTTTTCATATAGGTATAGCTTTTACACATCTTGTCTGCAAAGATAGTGAATTTTTTTAATAAGTTTATCTTGTATTGTGGTTTTTCCAAAAAAATGTTGTATCTTTGCCCACAACTAAATGACTGACGAATGAAAAGGTTACAACTATGGCTATGTGTTGCCTTTCTACTCTGTAGCACAGGTATCACAAAAGCCCAAAAGCTGGTGTTCACTCCGCAGTGGACTGCTCAGGCGCAGTTCGTGGGCTATTATGTGGCCAGTAGTAAAGGCTTCTATCAGGAAGCTGGGCTCGATGTGACCATTAAGCATCCTTCCGCTTCGAAGGCGAGCAGTGACTATCTGTTGGAGGGCGACAGCCAATTTGCCACACTGAACCTGGTGACGGCGATGACGCTGATTGACAAGGGTGCTAAATTGGTGAATATCCTGCAGGTGTCGCAGCAGAACAACCTATTGATCGTTTCTCACACTCCGCTGAATGGCAAGGAGAGCCTGAAAGGCAAAAAGGTGGGCTATTGGCGGGTTGGTTTCAGTGAGCTTCCAATAGCTATGGATAAGAAATACGGACTTGGCATCGAGTGGATCCCTTTTCTCTCGAGCATCAATCTTTTTATCTCCAAGGCCATCGATGCGACGTTGGCGATGAGCTATAATGAACTTTTCCAACTGAGGATGGCTGGACAGCGCATCAAGGATAATCAGCTCTTGTATATGCGTGATATCGGTTATAACGTGCCGGAAGACGGGGTGTATGTGACAGCCGACTTCTATCATAAGAATAAGGACACCGTGATGAAGTTTGTAGAGGCTAGCCGTAAGGGCTGGGAGTGGGCTGTGGAGCATCCGGGGGAAGCGCTCGATATCGTGATGCTTACGATGAAGCAGGATGGTACTAGCGGCAACATCATCTCACAGGAGTGGATGATGAAGGAAATTCTGAAGCAAGTGGCTGATAAGGATACAGGCAAACGTTCCTATAGGTTGGAGCCGCACTCGCTGGATCTGGCCAATCGCATCTTGTTGGAGAGTGGACTTATCAAAAAGGGTATCACCTATAAGCAGATAACACAACTATGATCATATCAAGATTGCATAAAATATCACATTCGCTCCATGCCAGGCTGACGCTGTGGGTCATGCTGACGGTAGTGGCTGTTTTCGCGATTGTTACCCTCGTCATTACCAATGTCACACGTAAGGCGTTCCTGAACAGCTCAGAGGAGAATGCGAAGAGCAGGATAGAGATTGCCAACCAACGCATAAACAGCGTGCTTGTAGGTGTGGAGGGTGCTATCGAAAATGTGGCTCCTGAGGTGTTGGATCACCTGGATAAGCCTGACCTGTTATATGACGTGGTGCGGCAGATACTGGAACGTAACCCTAGCATCATAGGTTCTGCGATAGCTTTTGAGCCCAACTACTTTCCTCAGAAGGGTGATCTTTTCTCGCCTTATGCCTACCGGACCGTGAACGGTACTATCGCTACGAAACAGTTGGGGACATCAGAGTATGAATATCATAGTATGGACTGGTATCAGATTCCGAAGTTGTTGAAGAAGAACTACTGGAGCGAACCTTATTACGACACGGGTGGGGGCGAGCAGATGATGACCACCTATTCGTACCCTGTGTATGATAAGGCTGGTAACATGATTGCTGTCCTTACAGCTGACGTGTCGCTGAACTGGCTGAGAGAACTGGTGAGGAAGAGTGACATCGAATTGAACAGTAAACTTCTAGGCGAGCAGGTCGAAGATACGGTCGGCGTGGAGATGGGAGAGGAGTTCTTATCGAATCATGCCTACTCGTTTATTATCGGCCGGGGAGCTAGCTATATCACACATCCCATGAGTGAGCGTATTCTCAGTGATACCTATTTCACCTATTCGATGGAGAACAACGACTCGGTGGATATGCAGATTGGTTATGATATGGTGGATGGTCTGTCGGGTATGCATGAAATTAATCGAGACGGTATCAATTTCCTTATTTGCTATGCGCCCATCGAGCGAACAGGGTGGTCGATGGCGACAGTGATGCCGGCCAGTATTATTTATGGTAGTTCGCGTCTCCTCACCTTCCTGATTATTTTCATTATGCTGGCCGGACTGGTGGTGCTCTTCTTGATCTGTAACTCAGTGGTGAAACGTATTACAAGACCGTTGGCTCGTTTTGCCATTTCTGCCGATGAGGTCGCAAAGGGTAATCTGAATGCAACATTGCCTGATATTAAGACCAAAGATGAAATGGCCCGTCTTAGGCAGTCGTTCTCCTTGATGCAGGTCTCGTTGCGTGAACAAATGGAAGAGCTGCGACAGACCACATCCTCAAAGGCGGCTATCGAGAGTGAGCTGAAGGTTGCCAGTGACATTCAGATGTCGATGCTGCCGAAGATATTCCCTGCCTATCCGGAGCGCGATGATATTGACATCTATGGTCAGCTGACACCGGCGAAAGCGGTGGGTGGCGACCTCTTTGATTTCTTCATCCGCGACGAGAAATTGTTCTTCTGTATCGGTGACGTCTCGGGTAAGGGAGTGCCTGCGGCCCTGGTGATGGCTGTCACACGTGCGCAATTCCGTACGGTCTCTGCTCATGAGTCACAGCCAGAACGTATTGTCGCTCGTTTGAATGAGACGATGAGTGAAGGCAACGACTCAAATATGTTTGTGACGCTCTTCTTAGGTGTGCTTGATCTGCCGACGGGGCGCCTGCGCTATTGTAATGCTGGTCATGACTCGCCATTGCTGATTGGTTCGAACATGGGTATGCTACCGTGTGAATCAAATCTGCCTCTCGGCGTGATGGATGACTGGAAGTTCGTTGCACAGGAAACGCTGGTCGACCCGAATACCACCATCTTCCTCTATACCGACGGACTGACCGAGGCAGAGAATCTTGACCATGCCCTGTTTGCGGAGGAGCGGATTATAGAAGTCACGCGTAAGGCATTGGAGGCGAACCATCACACGCCAGCCCGTCTTGTGGAGGACATGACAAAGGCGGTAAAAGAGTTTGTGAATGGGGCAGAGCAGAGCGATGACCTGACGTTGCTCGCCATTCAATATACGAAGCACCAACTTGATGTGCGTTATCAGCGGAGTATCACTCTGAGCAATGATATCGAGGAAGTGCCGCAGCTGGCAGAATTCGTCGATCATGTGTGTGAGGCCATGGGCTTCGACGAGGCCACCAGTATGCAGATGAACCTTGCCATAGAAGAGGCTGTAGTAAACGTGATGAACTATGCTTATCCGGAGGGAACGAAGGGTAATGTGAATATTGAAGTGCAGGCGAATGATGTCAGACTGAAGTTTGTCATCTCCGACAATGGCAAACGCTTTGATCCCACAACGGTAGCTGCCGTTGACACGACATTGTCTGCAGAGGAGCGTTCAATCGGTGGTCTTGGTATCTTCCTCGTGCGCCAGTTGATGGATAGTGTGAACTATGAGCGCATAGGTGGTTTTAACGTCTTGACCCTGCGCAAGAAACTAGTTCCGGCCAACCATCAGCCGTCCAACTGATAGGTCGCTGGATGAGGATGGCAGCTCCCTTATGGGCAGTGCTATAGCCGTGACAGATGAAGATGTCCTCTTTGTTGATGGTATAGGCTGCACAGTGACCTGCTGCTTCAAACGTCTTCTTGTCGCCTTCGATGAAAAGCGTTCCACCACCGTTAGCCATGTCTTTGCCTTCACGGTCGAGATAGGGTCCATCGACAGTCTTGCTTCGCCCTACGGCAACCCGGTAGGTGCTTTTCTCACCTCGGCAGCAATAGTCCCACGATACAAACAGATAATACCAGCCACCATGCTTGAAGATAAACGGTGCCTCGATGGCATTTGTACCCGCATATTTTGAGGTTGGGTTGGGCTCTGCAGGCTTATAGCTTGTGTCATAGCGGCGGGCAATCGTACGAGGCTTCTCGCCTTTGGCGATGTGCATCGTCGTGTCGAGACGCGCCAGTTGGATACCGTCCCAGAAGGATCCCCATACAAGCCAAGGTTGGTCTTGATCATCAACGACGAAGTTAGGATCGATGGCGTTCCAGTTGTCTCGTTTCTCGCGAGATGTAACGATGCAACCCTCATCCTCCCAGACAGGGAATGATAGTGAACGATTACTCAGCAGACCGATGGCAGAACCGTTTTTGCCAAAGGTCGAACAGCTGTAGGCGAGCCACCATTTGCCGTGATACTTAATCACGTCGGGCGCCCAAACGTGCAGACGGAAACCTGGCACAGAGTCCATTGCCCACTTTGGAATGACACTCATCACAGGCTCGGCCTTCACCGTCCAGGTCTTTCGGTCCTTTGAGGTCATGTGAGAGATTCCCATCCCCGTTGCATAGATATGATAGGTACTATCCTCATATGCCATGACGGGATCGTGTACCATCGGTGTCTCAGTGGTGAATGACTCGTGTTTGAAATGGCGAGGCTGTGCCTCTGCGCACAGTGAGATGCATAGACAAAATGTTGCCAATAAAAAGAACCTATTCATTTCCATAATTAGTTTTTGTTTATCGGTTGCAAAATTACAAAAAAAACTTGATATCAGTCACATTAATGCTGATATTTCAAAACGGGTAGTTTCGGTGAGCAATACCACCCTTATGGCAAACCCAAAAGTCCCTTTTACAATAAATGCACTAGTCGATTATAATAAAGAGGTAGTGTGTGCGTTATAATATACAACGATATTTACGTGATATTAGAACAGATGAAATAAGGCAATAATGTGATTGAAAAATAATTTAACGAACAGATGACAATGAGACAACTACTATTTTTTATGCTGATGGCATGTAGCCTGACTGGCTTGGCGCAGTCCAAGTCATGGACGGCTGACAATGGTAACGGAACCTTTACAAATCCGCTCTTCTACGACGAGTTCTCTGACCCAGATATCCTGCGCGTGGGTGATGACTACTATCTGGCCGGTACTACGATGCATGCCGTACCGGGACTCGTTATCCTCCATTCCAAGGACCTGGTGAACTGGGAGAATATCAGCTATTGCTTTGACCGCTTCGATTTCGACGATGATGCCTTTTCGCTGAAGAACCATCAGGAGATCTACGGTCAGGGAGTCTGGGCACCTGCTATTCGCTATGCGAATGGGCAGTTCTATGTGTTTACAAATATCAACGGCAAGGGCTTGCAATGCTATACTGCCAAGGATATTCGGGGTCCATGGAAGCACCATAACATGCAAGGACGTATCTATGATCTTAGCGTACTTTTCGATGACGATGGGAAAATTTATGCCATTCACGGCTACGGTGAAGTGAAATGTACGGAGCTGAAGTCAGATATGAGCGGTCCTATCGAGGAGACAGAACGCACGATTATCCCCGAAGGCAATGCAGTGGGAGAGGGTCATCACGTGTATAAGATCAATGGGATGTACTATCTGATATCTACCGACTATCGACCCAACGGACGTACGCTTTGTTCTCGTTCGAAGAGCATCTGGGGCCCCTACGAGACCATCACCATTACTGCCGACGAGACTTTCGGCTATCATCAGGCGCCGTTGACACAGGTGCCTAGAGGTGAGCAGTATCGCATCGGACATGATGGTACGAAGTTCGGTATCCCTGAAGTGGATAAGGATGCCACGGCTTGTACCAATATCCATCAGGGTGGCATCGTCGAAGACCAGAGCGGACAATGGTGGGCACTGCTGATGATGGATTTCCATTCCATCGGTCGTACTGTCACCCTTGCACCGATTACTTGGAAAGACGGTTGGCCTATGTTGGGACTAGAAGGAAATCTTGGTCGTGCACCTCGCACTTGGATGAAACCGAATATTCCTGGAAGCGTTGCTGATGCCAGTCAGGCTAAGGCTCCTTATGAGCGCAGTGAGAACTTCAACGGGAAGGCACTTGGTCGCGTATGGCAGTGGAATCATAATCCCGACGACACGAAGTGGAGTTTGAAGAATGGTCGTCTTCGCCTGCTGTCGATGCCTGCCGAACAACTGATGTGGGCCCGGAATTCGCTAACACAGCGCGTCATCGGTCCTACCTCTATCACCACTGTTGAATTGTACACGAAGGGACTGAAAGATGGCGATGTGGCTGGACTGGGTAATATCAATGTACCCTGCTCGTGGATTGGCATCGTGAAGGATGGCAGGCAATCGACCCTGCGCTGTTTCGAGCAGGCCACCAACGACACCATTGACACCCCATTTAACGGTGATAAGATTTTCCTTCGTATGGTGGGTGACTACGATCACGACCGTGCGCATTACGAATATTCACTTAATGGTACAGATTTCAAGCAGCTGGGGCGTGAGATGCCCTTGAGTTATCAGTTGATATCTTTTCAAGGCTCTCGCCATGCGCTGTTTACTTTCAATCATAAGGGTGCGAAAGGCGGATATGCCGAATTCGATAACTTTACGGTCGAGGAGCCGATGGCCGACCGTAGCAGCAATATCCCCTATGGCAAGTCATTCCGCATCATCAACCTCGCTACCGGCAAGCCTGCCATTGCCTTGGAGCATGGGCTGCTCTATGATACAGATGTCAAGGACCACTCTAAACTGACCCGCTTCCGTATCATTGACAAAGGACAGGGTAAGGTCATCCTGCGGTGCGAAGATGGTCGTTATGTCTTCTGTGCTGGTTATGGTATTGCTGGTGATGTGCGCCTGACAGCGGATGAATCGAAGGCCGAGGTGTTCCTTTGGCAAGACTATCTGAACCACGAGTTCATGCTCATGTCGATGCGCACGCATAAGTATATCGGCAAGAGTCCTACCACGGGTAGCCCCTATTCGATGGATTTCGTTGGTGCTGACCCCGCACGTCGGAACGGTGCAGTCCTGCGCTGGGAAGAATGATGAAAGAAATAAAGGCTTCGGAATCTCCGAAGCCTTTATCGTTAATATAGCAGTAGTAGTCCCGCTAAGCCTGCATAGCAGATCATGCGGATGGGGTTGATTTTTAGGTAGCCTGTGCCAAAGGCGGTAGCTATGAGTAGGGCACAACTGATGAAGAACTGCCACGGATTTTCCATCGGGGTGGAAAAATTCTCCTTGTTGCAGAGTAGCAAGGTCGCAGCTGCCAGGAGTCCCACAACAGCAGGTCGGAGTCCGATAAAGATAGATTGTACCAGGTGGGTGTTCATATACTTCATGAACATCTTACTGATGAGTATCATCAAGATAAGTGACGGCAGCACCAAAGCGAAAGTAGAGGTGGCAGAGCCGAGGATGGCCATCATATTGCCATAACCCGCATTATGGATGGCCGTATAACCGCAGTAGGTGGCGGAGTTGATGCCGATGGGGCCAGGAGTCATCTGTGAGATGGCCACAATGTCTGTGAATTCTGCAGTAGAAAGCCAGTGGTGCGTCTCAACAGTCTCATGCTGAATGAGCGAGAGCATGCCATAGCCACCACCGAAACCAAAGAGTCCTATCTCAAAGAAGGTAATGAACAACGATAGAAAAATCATGTCTCTGTAGGTTTAATGTACATGCCATAGATGTAGCCAGCTACGGCTGCAATGATAATAATATAAATAGGTGAGACGCCAAGTGCCCAGATGGCGAGGGCACAAGCGACGGGAATCCAACAGTTGGCCCATCCGATTTTTGCGCTCTGGGCGAGGCGAAAAGTGGGCACGGCAATCAAGGCTACTACGGCTGGACGAATGCCGCGGAAGATGGCTGCCACAATCTTGTTATCCTCAAACTGCTTAAAAAAGATGGCGATGGCTAGGATGATGAGAAAAGAGGGCAGTGCCGTGCCTAGCGCCGTAGCGATGGCACCGCGAGTCTTTCTCAGTTTGTATCCGATGAAGATAGCAATATTGATGGCAAATACGCCCGGACAACTCTGGGCAATGGCAATCAAATCAAGCATTTCCTCTTTCTCCACCCATTTATGGCGGTTGACCACCTCTTCTTCTATCAAAGGAATCATGGCATATCCACCACCGAGGGTGAATATGCCAATGTGAAAGAAGGTGCGGAAAGCTTCCCAATAAATATTATTAAGCATGGGCCTCAATCCACTTGCGGGCATTAACGAAGGCCTCAATCCATGGAGTCACTTCGTCCTGACGACGGTCGGCAGGATACCAAGCATTCTGCCATGGGAATACGGCACGCTCCAGATGAGGCATCATGCAGAGATGACGACCATCAGCTGAGCAGATACCAGCTACATCATAATCAGAGCCGTTGGGGTTAGCAGGGTAGCCGTGATAGTTATACTTAGCAATCACGTTATAGCTATTCTCTGCTTCTGGCAGCGAGAACTTGCCCTCACCGTGAGCTACCCATAGGCCAAGTTTAGAACCACTTAGGCTACCGAACATCACACTGTTGTTCTGAGGAATGCTCAGGCTGATGAACTCACTCTCGAACTTATGAGAGTCGTTGTGGAGCATCTTTGCGCCTGCTGCGCCTGTTAAACCGAGCTCAACCATTAGCTGACAACCATTGCAGATACCCAAAGAGAGGGTGTCTTCGCGGGCATAGAACTTATCCAGAGCCTCTTTAGCCTTGGGGTTGAAGAGGAAAGCGCCAGCCCAACCTTTAGCAGAGCCCAGTACGTCAGAGTTAGAGAAGCCGCCACAGAACACAATCATGTTGATATCCTCGAGTGTCTCACGACCAGAGATCAGGTCAGTCATCATCACGTCCTTTACATCGAAGCCTGCCAGATAGAGGCAATAAGCCATCTCGCGCTCACCGTTGGTACCCTTTTCACGAATGATGGCTGCCTTTACACCTGTGCGTTCACGACGGTCGGCAGAGATGCCATATTGAGCTAGTTGGCCAGTAAAGTTCTTCGGGAACTTCATCTCGATGGGTTGTTGTTTGTAGTTGGCGAAGCGCTCAGCAGCCTTGCCGTTGAAGCTCTGCTTGCGGTCGAGCAGGTATGAGGTCTTATACCAGATATCGCGGAGCGCATCAATGTCGAATGTCAGTTCCTTCTCACCAGCCTTCACAACGATACTACGGCTCTCTGGTACAGAGTAGCCAATCTTTGCAAAGCCTACGCCCTGCTCCTCCATGAACTCTTTGAATACATCTTTGTGTTCATCACTGATCTCAATTACCACACCTGGATTCTCTGCGAAGAGTGTCTTCACGATGTCGCCATTCTTGCAGATGTCGTGGAGATTGATGTGCAGACCACCCTTCTGGTTGGCAAAGCACATCTCGAGCAGGGTGGTAATGAGACCACCGGCAGAGATATCATGACCAGCCATAATCCAGCCTTTCTCGATGAGTTGTTGGATAGCCATAAAGGCATCAGCAAAGTATTCGGGATTCTTCACCGTAGGCACATCGTCGCCTACCTTGCCTAAGCTCTGGGCAAAGGCAGAACCACCAAGACGCTGCTCGTCGAACGAGAAGTCGATATGATAGAGTGATGCATTCTTATCGTTAACCAATACGGGGCTTACTACCTTCTTGATATCACTGACTTCACCACCGGCACTGACGATGACGGTTCCCGGGGAGATGATCTTCTCACCGTTAGGATACTGCTGAGAGAGCGACAGCGAGTCTTTACCAGTTGGTACATTGATGTGCAGGTCGCAGCAGAAATCAGAGAGTGCCTTCACACCAGCATACAGACGGGCATCCTCACCCTCCTGAGAGCGACAAGGCCACATCCAGTTAGCAGAGAGGGAGATACTGTCCATACCCTCAGCCATAGGTGCCCAGACGATGTTAGTCAGAGCCTCTGCGACAGAGAGTACACTGCCTGCAGCTGGATTTGCCAGTCCAGCCTGTGGTGCATGACCGAGGGCTGTTGCAATACCCTTCTTGCCACGATAGTCGAGGGCTACTACACCACAGTCGCTTAGCGGCAACTGGATTTCGCCCTGACACTGCTGACGGGCTATCTTACCGGTCACAGAACGGTCCACCTTATTGGTCAACCAGTCCTTACATGCCACAGCCTCTAACTGAAGCACACGGTTGAGATATTCATTAATCTTATCCTGGCTGTAGGTTACGTCTTCATAATGACGCTCTACAGTATTGTCTCTCATGATAGTCTTCGGCGAGTGTCCGAACATCTGAGCCACATCGAGGTCGAAAGGCTTCACACCGTCGCCCTGCTTGAATGAGAAGTGGGCGTCGCCTGTGGTCTCACCCACCACATAGAGCGGGGCACGCTCACGCTCGGCAATCTTGCGTACATGTTCGATATGCTTCTCGTCGATGAGCAGCCCCATACGCTCCTGACTCTCATTGGCAATGATTTCTTTGCTTGAAAGCGTCTTATCGCCTATAGGCAACTTGGTCATATCGATTTCGCCACCGCACTCCTCTACAAGTTCTGAGAGACAGTTCAAGTGACCGGCAGAACCATGGTCGTGAATTGAAACAACGGGGTTTACATCCTCCTCACAGAGCGCACGCACCAGATTGTAGGCACGCTTCTGCATCTCTGGGTTGGCACGCTGAACGGCATTCAACTCGATACCATTGCTATAGCGACCTGTATCTACCGATGATACAGAACCACCGCCAAGACCGATGCGGTAGTTGTCACCACCAACGACGACCACTTTGTTGCCCTTCTGAGGCTCTTTTTTCAGACAATCGCGCTTGGTACCGTAACCTACACCACCAGCCAGCATGATGACTTTGTCGTAGGCATATTTCTCCTTACCCTCTTGATGCTCGAAGGTCAGCACAGAACCGCAGATAAGTGGCTGGCCGAACTTGTTACCGAAATCAGAGGCACCGTTAGAAGCCTTGGTTAGAATCTGCTGTGGTGTCTGATACAGCCATTGGCGTACAGGTAGAATATCCTCCCAGTCGCGGGCAGCCCCCTCATCGTCGTGCAGACGGGGGTAGGCTGTCATATACACAGCAGTACCTGCAATAGGCCATGAACCGACGCCACCGCCCATACGGTCGCGAATCTCACCACCCGTACCGGTAGCAGCACCATTGAATGGTTCAACGGTCGTGGGGAAATTATGGGTCTCAGCCTTCAGCGAGATGACACTCTCGATGTCCTTCACCTGGAAGTAGTCGCTGGTGCTCTGATCCTTTGGAGCAAACTGCTCCACCACAGGACCCTGTGCAAAAGCTACGTTATCCTTATAAGCAGAGAGAATCTTGTTGGGGTTCTCTTGAGTGGTCTTCTTGATCATCGCAAAGAGGCTTGACTCCATCTCTTTGCCATCGATGATAAAGGTACCGCCGAAGATCTTATGACGGCAGTGCTCGGAGTTGATCTGGGCGAAGCCGAAGATCTCAGAGTCGGTCAAAGGACGACCGTTCTGTTTCTCCAGTCCATGGAGGTATTCTATTTCCTCTGGTGAGAGGGCGAGTCCTTCCTGTTCATTGTATTCCTCGAGGTTATCTACATACTTGATCGGCTCGGGCTTGATGTTAATTGTAAAGATATCCTGATTAAGACCATTGTACATACGTTGCAACATCTCGTCGTATTCAGCATCTTTTGAAGCAACGGGGAAATATTCCTCGATGCGGCTGATGCCCTGTAGTCCCATGTTCTGGGTGATTTCTACGGCGTTGGTGGACCATGGGGTCACCATTTCGCGACGTGGTCCTACGTAGTACCCGTCAAGATGGTCGGCATCCAGTAGTGTTGCCTCGCCATAAAGCCATGTTAGTTCTTTTATTTCCTGTTCACTGAGTGCGTGGTCCACTTCAGTGGCAATCACCGAACGACTATTGCTATCCGTCGTTTTTTGTGGTGTCTGAAAGAAGCGTATCATATCTTAATTGTTTATTATGTTTTTATTTCTTTTTTGTAGTAGCAGGCTTGGCGGGTTCTACGTATGGCACTTGTTTCATCAGTATCCACGAAGCTTCGAGCACTTTGTTCTTAAGATTTGAGGGATAGTTGGGGTTGGCTTTCATGAAACTGTCGATGATCTGAGCAGCTTCTCTGCTCTTATGACCTGCCATCAGTGCTTTCATCCATTTGCCAGGGAAGAAGATGTCGCTGGTCTGCTGGATATACTCCAATGACTTCAGGCTAGACTCGATGTAGCTGTTGCTCTGGGGCTCGAATACATCGGAGTTGAGCAGGCGGATAGTGGCAATGGCCCAAGGCTCCTGCTGGCGGTTCTCCGGGCGCAGCAGGTTGTTGAACAGCTGGAGCCTCTGGTCGGCATTCGGGTTGCAGGCGCGGCTGACATAGTCGAACTCGTTTCGCAGGTCCTCAGTGGTCAGTCTGGCACGCTGGGTGCTCAGGATCTCCTGCCACTGCTGCGGGTGCATGATGGCCAGGCGATAGGCCATCTCCATGTAGTCATGCTCGTTGAGCAACGGGTCGTTGTGGTTCCGCCAGATGGACTCGATCTGGTCGAGCACCTCAGGAGAAGAGGCGCGGGTGCTCATCTTGCGGATGATATACTGGTGGCATTCGTTGGTGCGGTTCTCACCGAGCAGGTCCATCATGCAGAGCTCAAGGGCTGCACGCTGGTCTTCCTTCACGTCGTCCAGGATCTTGAACATCTGGTCGATGGCGGTTGACATGATCTGGGGGTTCCTCTCCTTGACCATCAGCCTGAACAGTTCGGCAAAGTGAGAGGGGGTTATCTTGCCCATTAGGTAGTTGTCGTGGATGACCTGTAGCAAGGCATAGCGGTTCAGGTCGTTGCGGGTGGTGATGAGGCGCTTGGGCAACAGACTGGTATAGTTGTTGTCAACGGTGAAGCGCCCATAGCCTTTTCCGTTGGAGTTGGGGATGATGTAGTCGGGGCGGCCCGGTACCTTGAATGTCATGGTAGGCTTCTGCATGTCAACTGTCAGTGTCTGGCTCTTGCCAAGGTCGTAGATGACCCTCACCTCGAACTTCTGTGGCCAGAAAATACCACGGCGGTAGGGGTCTGACTGTGTGACGACAATCTGGCCGTTCTGATAGCTTGTGTGGATGTCCGGCATGCCTTTCTGCTTTACCCAGGTGTCACTGAACCGCTTTACGCCTGCACTGGGAGCAGCCTTGTCGAGTGTCTTGATGAGATCGTCCCAGCTGGCATTGTCGAACTGGTGCTCTATCAGGAATTTGTTCAGACCGTTCTGCATGGAAGGAGCACCCATTACTTGTTCCATCATGCGCATCATGACAGGTGCCTTGTCGTAGATGATGTTATCGTAGAGTAGGCTGGCGTGATTCAGGTTGGTCAGTTCCTGTGCGATAGGGTGGGTGCCGTCAGTGCGGTCGATGGCAATGGCGGCGTTCTGGAAAGTCTTGAGGAAGTTCAGGTCGTGGTCTATGCCTCTGTACTGACGTCGCGTGATTTTGGAGGCCATGAAGTTGGCAAGCACCTCTTTGGTCCAAACGTCCTCAAACCATTTCAGTGAGACGAGGTCACCAAACCAGAGGTGGGCAATCTCGTGTGCAATCAGTTCTGTGCGATAGAGTTCTTCCTCCTGTGTGGCATTCTTCTCAAGGAAGATACGGCGGTCGCTGAATTGGATAGCACCTGGATGTTCCATGCCCCCAAACTGATAGTTCGGTAGAATGACCATGCCGTATTCCTTGAAGGGGCAGGCAATAGATGTATAGCCTTCCATCCATTTTATGGCCTGTCCAGTCTCGTCAAACACCTTATCGAGTTGGGCAACTTTTGCGGGGTCGGTCTCGCGATAGAGGGCTCTCATCAACTTTCCGTCACGAGTGCCGGTCTTTTCTTGAAAATCTCCGGCCACGAATGAATATAAATAAGTAGGCAGCTGACAGCTATTGTCGCTTGTCATCGTCTTCCAGCCCGAAGGCGTGTGGAGAGTTGTCACAAAGACAGCTCTCAGGTCAGGCTGATCGAAACAAGGGAATACTGAGCGTGCCAAGTCTGGTACAAACAGCGTATAGACATAGTCCTTGTTGCGGTTCAGGGCCTTGTCTTGACAGGTGAAGTTAAGCTCAATCTTGTTCTTGCCAGCTTGCAACTGCTTCATGGGAATGATGATGTGCTCGTCCTCGTAGAGTGCTTCAAAGGAACGGCGCTTGTTCTTCTTGCCGTAATAGACGTAAGCTGTGCCGTTGAACTCTCCTTGGAAATCCAGTATAAGGTCTTCCTGTTCTTTTAGTTCAAAACTGATAATCGCAGTGCCTGTCACCTTTTGGTTCAAATTCGACGGGATGTTGAATGTAAGGTCATAGACTACGTTGCTGATATTAACTTTTCGATGGTCCGCAAGTTCCTTGGACACACCTTTTGAAAGCATCTGGGCATGTGTGCTTAACACCATCATACTCAGAAGGGTCATGAGTAGGATTTTGATATTTTTCATCTCTTGTTTGGTTTTTGTCTGCAAATTTAATTAAAATAATTCTAATACCCGTCATTTTTTCATTGTTTTTTGCAGCATATGACTAAATTTGCAGTCGTAAAATCTATTTTGAACAGAATAAGGTATGAAAAAGAATGTAATTTTAATGGCCATTGCCGTCAGTCTGATGATGACGGGCTGTGCCAGTAAGAAAGATCTGGAGAACTGCCAGACGGAGAATAAATCGCTCACAGAGAGCTTGCAGACAGCGCGTGAAGACCTGGCTGCCAAGAATGCTCGTGTTGCTAGTTTGGAAGAGCAGCTCACTGCCCAGAAACAGGCATTGGCAGAGCAGAAGAGGGCTTATGCTGCACTACAGCAGTCGCTCGACAAGAGTCTGACAAATGCCAGTCAGAATAACGTTTCTATCGAGAAACTTGTCGATCAGATTAACGAGTCAAACCAGTATATCCGTCACTTGGTAGAGGTTAAGTCGAAGAGTGACTCCCTGAACATGGTGCTGACGAACAACCTCACCCGTTCACTTTCCAAAGAAGAGCTGAAGGAGGTCGATGTGCAGGTGCTCAAGGGCGTGGTTTATATCTCGCTGGCTGATAATATGCTCTATAAGAGCGGTTCCTATGAAATTAACAGCCGTGCCGCTGAAACCCTGTCGAAGATAGCCAAGATTATCAAGGACTATAAAGATTATGATGTGCTCATCGAGGGTAACACAGACAATGTGCCCATCAAGAAGACAAACATCCGTAATAACTGGGATCTCTCCACACTGCGTGCCTCTTCAGTGGTTCAGGCCCTGCAGAATGACTATGGCGTTGATCCAAAACGCCTGACAGCAGGTGGTCGTGGCGAATATAATCCCGTCGCAAGCAACGATACCGAGGTTGGCAAGCAGCGCAACCGCCGTACCCAGATTATTATTACGCCGAAGCTCGATGAGTTTATGGACTTAATCGGTCAGGCACCAGAAAGCGACAAGTAATTGTTGGATGGCATGACCTGCGGAGGAACTCTCCGTCTTCGCATGATTTCAATATGCATGGCAGCAGTGGCTTTTCCCGTTGCTGCCCATGCTGTTTCTGAAGATAGTGCTACCATTCACCGTATAGAGGTCGAGGTTGTTCCGGGGCAACTTCTCCATACCAATGATTTCCTAAAAGGCTTTAATACAGAGGTGCGCACCATGAACCACTCTTTCGTGGCGCGTCTGAAATATGCATTTGCACCGCCAGAGGGCTCTGAGCAGGCTTTAATATATAAAGGTGTCTATCAGGGAGCAGGTCTTGCCTTCCATAGTTTTAATCCTCAGTTGGGTAATCCCGTCTCTCTCTATCTGTTTCAGGGCGCTACCGTCAAGACATTGTCACAGCGGTTGTCTCTGAACTATGAGTGGGACTTTGGCTTGACTTATGGCTGGAAGACCTATGACAGGGACACGAATCCTGAGAATCGTGTGATTGGTTCCAAACTGACGGCCTATATCGATTTGGGCTTCTACCTGCGTTGGATGTTGTCACGGAATTGGGACCTGAATATTGGTGCTTCTGTTTCTCATTATAGTAATGGTAATACTGCCATTCCCAATGCGGGACTCAATGCTGTGGGGGCAAAGGCGAGTGTGGCCTATTATATTAATCGTGAGGAAAAGCATCACGCGTCTGGAGAGTTGCCAGTTTTTGACAGACACTGGGGGTGGGATTTGACCTTGTATGGAGCTTGGAAGCGTCGCGGGATGGATACTAATACTGGTACCTATGCTCTTCCCGGAGTCTATGGGGTGGCAGGTTTCACGCTCAATCCCCTTTATCATGTTAACCACTGGCTGAATGTCGGTGCTTCGCTCGATGGTTCTTACGATAGTAGTGCGAACATGGAAGTAAAGACTACAACGGTAGGTGATCAGGAGCAAGAACCAACGAAAGATGATGTCATCCTATCGCCTTGGTACCAAAGGGTGGCTCTTGGCCTTTCGGCTCGTGCAGAGTTTGTGATGCCTTATTTCTCCATCAACTTTGGCATTGGTCATAATTTCGTCAATGCCCATACGGAGGACATGAAGGGCTTCTATGAGATCCTTGCGCTCAAGATCAAGCTCATGCGACAGGCCTATCTCCATATCGGTTATAGTCTCTACGACTTCTATTATCCCAACAACCTGATGCTGGGTATAGGATTTCACTTATAAAAAACGTAAGACTCCCGCTCGATTTGAGCGGGAGTCTTTTCGTTGATGCTTTTGCTTGTATTATTTCAGCTTGGTGTAGCCGTACTTAGCCTGATCGCCGAGCTGCTCCTCAATGCGAATCAGTTGGTTATACTTAGCCATACGGTCGGTACGAGAGAGGGATCCAGTCTTGATCTGACCGCTGTTGGTGGCGACGGCGATGTCAGCGATGGTGGTGTCCTCCGTCTCACCTGAGCGGTGGCTGGTAACGGTGGTGTAACCATGACGATGGGCCATCTCGATAGCATCGAGGGTCTCAGAAAGAGAACCAATCTGGTTGACCTTGATTAAAATAGAGTTGGCAGCTCCCATCTTGATGCCCTTTTCCAAGAACTTCACGTTAGTGACGAACAAGTCATCACCGACAAGCTGGCAACGGTCACCGATCTTCTCGGTCAGCTTTACCCAGTTGTCCCAATCGTTCTCATCGAGACCATCTTCGATAGAGTCGATAGGATACTTTGTGATAAGTTCTTCAAGGTATGCAATCTGCTCAGCTGCAGAAAGTTTTTTGCCGTTAGGATCCTTCTTCTTGCCGTTCTTTAGCTGGCGATAGTCGTAGAACCACTCGCCGTTCTCCTGTACAGCGAATTCAGAAGCAGCACAATCCATTGCAATTCTTATGTCTTTGCCCGGCTCGTAACCGGCAGCCCTGATAGCCTCGATAATAGTGTCCAGCGCGTCTTCGATACCATTGAAGTTAGGAGCAAAACCACCCTCGTCACCTACGGCAGTAGAGAGACCGCGTGCCTTCAGGAGCTTGGCCAAGTTGTGGAATACCTCGGCACCCATGCGGATACCTTCTTTCTCGGAAGTAGCACCAACCGGACGGATCATGAACTCTTGAAAAGCGATGGGAGCGTCAGAGTGAGCACCACCATTGACGATGTTCATCATAGGGACAGGGAGCGTATAGGTGTTGGTACCACCGAGGTAGCGGTAGAGAGGAATCTGCAGGTAGGCGGCAGCGGCGTGAGCCACAGCCAGTGAAACACCGAGGATGGCGTTTGCCCCAAGATTCTTCTTTGTGGGTGTGCCGTCAAGCTTTATCATCTTAGCATCAATCTTGCGCTGCTCCAGAGCACTCATACCGATGATGGCTGGAGCTATCATCTTGTTGACGTTTTCAACTGCCTTCAAAACGCCTTTGCCAAGATATCGACCTTTGTCACCATCACGGAGTTCCAAAGCCTCGTTCTCACCGGTAGATGCGCCTGAAGGAACGGAAGCGCGGCCAACGAAGCCACTCTTTAACATGACCTCAACCTCTACAGTAGGATTACCACGCGAATCAAGGATTTCTCTTGCGTGTACATTTTCAATTGTCATATGTCTGAATCTTAAGTGTGAATCAATCTTTCTTCTTGAGATATTCGGCAAAGATACGGGCAGCACTCTCGACCTTTGCAGCACAAGGGCGTGTCTTATAGTATTCTGCCGTGCGTGGCGATGCCTGATAGCTATTGACAGCTTTCTCGTAGCCTTTCAGACCTAAGATCTCTGCACAGATCAGGCTGCCGTTTTCTTGTTTTGACTGAGCCAGCAGGTCCTGAACAACCTTATAGCAAGCAGACTTACCCTCACGGTCACTACCCTCTGTCTGCCCGCAGTCAAGGCCTGTAAGCATGACGATACCTGAGACGGCTCCACACATCATGCGCATCCTTCCCACACCGCCTCCAAAACCTGCGGCAATCTTCTTTGCTAAGTTGTCGTCGAGGCCATACAGATCCGCAAATGCGGCCACTACGCTCTGGCAACAACCATAGCCTGCCATGAAATTCTCTACGGCACGTTCTACTCGCTTGTCTATCTCTTGCTCTTCCATAATTGCTATTTCGAGTTGCAAAAATACAAAAAAATCGAGATTATATTTTGACCTAAAGCGATTTTTGATGTTAATTATTTCTAAATAGACTGGAGAACACTTGGATGGTTCGTGAAAATCGAGTAATTTTGTAGGCTACAATATGGCATAAGATAAAAATGGCTAAATAAATACTTTTGTTTAACAACTTATTTATATTTATCAATGATTTATTCTAAAGAAGTAGAAAACATGTGCAGCGTTTGCAAAGGCGCTTATCATGGACCTGCACCAATCCCTGAGGAGGGCAAGTGGGTTGCAGTGAAGGAAATCAAGGAAATTTCTGGTTACACCCACGGTATCGGCTGGTGTGCACCTCAGCAGGGTGCCTGCAAGCTGAGCCTGAACGTGAAGGACGGCGTGATTCAGGAAGCTCTTGTAGAGACAATCGGTTGTACGGGTATGACCCACTCTGCCGCCATGGCCAGTGAGATCCTGCCTGGTAAGACCATTCTCGAGGCACTGAACACCGACCTCGTCTGCGATGCTATCAACACCGCTATGCGCGAGCTCTTCCTACAGATTGTCTATGGTCGTACGCAGAGTGCCTTCTCTGAGGGCGGTCTGGCTATCGGCGCTGGTCTGGAAGACCTGGGTAAGGGTCTCCGTTCACAGACTGGTACACTCTATGGCACTGTTGCTAAGGGTACCCGCTATCTCGAGCTGACCGAGGGTTACATCACTAAGATGTATCTTGATGCCAACAATGAGGTCTGCGGCTACGAGTACGTACACCTCGGCAAGATGATGGAGGCCATCAAGAACGGCATGGATGCCAATGAGGCTATGAAGAAGAACACTGGTTCTTATGGTCGCACGACTGAGGATCAGGGTGCAGTAAAGGCTATTGACCCACGTAAAGAATAAAGGAGGATACGACAATGATTAGAAAAGTACAGTTTGAGAGTCAGGAGCGCCGTATCAACCAGGTTCTTGCTGCTCTGAAGGAGAATGGCATCAACAGTATTGAAGAGGCCAACGAGATTTGTGAAAAGGCAGGCGTTGATCCCTACCAGATGTGTGAGGACACCCAGCGTATCTGCTTCGAGAATGCCAAGTGGGCATACGTTTGCGGTGCTGCCATCGCCATCAAGAAGGGTGTGAAGACAGCTGCCGACGCTGCCGAGGCTATCGGTATCGGTCTGCAGAGTTTCTGCATTCCCGGTTCTGTGGCCGACGACCGTAAGGTAGGTCTGGGTCATGGTAACCTGGCTGCCCGTCTGCTCCGCGAGGAGACGGAGTGCTTCGCCTTCCTGGCTGGTCACGAGAGCTTCGCTGCTGCCGAGGGTGCTATTAAGATTGCCGAGATGGCTAATAAGGTTCGTAAGAAGCCTCTCCGTGTCATCCTGAATGGTCTTGGTAAGGACGCTGCTCAGATCATCAGCCGTATCAACGGTTTCACATACGTACAGACCAAGTTCGACTATTTCACTGGCGAGCTGAATGTTGTTAAGGAGGTTCCTTATGGCAACAACCCCAGCCGTCTGAAGGTGAAGTGCTATGGTGCTGACGATGTACGTGAGGGTGTAGCTATCCTGTGGAAGGAGAACGTTGATGTCTCTATCACCGGTAACTCTACCAACCCCACCCGTTTCCAGCACCCCGTAGCAGGTACCTATAAGAAGGAGCGCACACTGGCCGGCAAGCCTTACTTCTCAGTGGCTTCCGGTGGTGGTACTGGCCGTACACTGCACCCGGACAACATGGCTGCAGGTCCCGCTTCTTACGGTATGACCGACACGATGGGCCGTATGCACTCTGACGCTCAGTTCGCAGGTTCTTCTTCTGTTCCTGCACACGTAGAGATGATGGGCTTCCTGGGTATGGGTAACAACCCAATGGTAGGTGCTACCGTTTCTGTAGCCGTTGCTATCGACCTCGCTATTAATAAGAAGTAAAAAGTAATAGTGAATAATTAATAATTTGCTACCGCACACCTGGTAATAGGATAGCGGTAGCAAATTTTTCACTCTTCATTTTTCATTAGATCTCGAAGTCAAGACAGCTGCGCTGCACGGTGTAGGGGCGGACCTTGCCATTGGCAACGGCGACGTGCTCAGGATGAACAGCATAGCCCTTCAAGGCCTCTTCGCTCTCTAAGGTGCTGTCGAGCATGACGTCTGCATTCGATGAAGCCAATCGGCCGTCAATGTGTACTTTCACGTCGATGAGTCCGGGAACCTTACCAAGAAGTCCTTCCAAACCTGCCTTGATACCAGCCTTCACTTGTTTCTTCTCTTCTTCAGAGAGTTCTGGATTCAATGTCCAGAGGATAATGTGCTTAACCATAATTTGAATGTTTTGAGAGTTAATATTGAAAGGGAATCATATGTTCAAATGGATAGGGTAGATCGAAGTGCATGCGCTTCTCTGTTGTCGGATGGACGAAGGTGATGGCTTGAGCCTGAAGATACAGGCGGTCTGACTTCCTGCCATAGAGTTCGTCGCCCACTATCGGACAGCCGAGTCCGTACTTATGGGCACAATGCATCCGTAGTTGGTGGGTGCGGCCTGTATGTGGCCATAGTGCCAGCAGGCTTCTTTTTTCCTGTGAAGATTGAAGCACCCGAAATTCTGTGATGGCGCGCTTACCATGTTCGTAGTCTACTATCTGGCGTGGGCGGTTCATCGGATCGCTGAACAGCGGCAGGTCGATGACACCATGCTCCTTCTCGGGCACGCCCTCCACGATGGCGAGATATTTCTTTTTCACTTGGTGATTCGCGAATTGTTCCTGTAAGAGAAGGTATGCCTCCATGGTCTTGGCAATGAGTATGATGCCCGATGTCCCCATGTCGAGTCTGTGGGCAATCATGGATTCTGGCCATCGTTTCTCTGCCCAAGTCGCTACTGAATAATGACTGATCTTTCCTGGTGCGCTTAGCATTCCTGAGGGCTTGTTCAGAACGGCTATGGCCTCGTCTTCCCAGACGACCTCAGGCTCAAGCTGCGAGTCTCCAACTGTTTCTGCATCAGGGGCCACGTCAAGCCCTTGCAACATCCACGTCAATACCGGCTTGCATTTCCCACGACAGGCAGGATAGAACTCACCGTGATGTCTGATCTCGCTTTTGGGAGATGGCCCCCACCAGAACTCAGCCATACATAAAGGCTTCAGTTGCTGACCGTAGGCATATTGCAGTAGCTTTGGTGCACAGCAGTCACCAGTGCCGCCTGGTGGTAACGGGTATTTCCTGCGGATACGGGCAGAACTATGATAGTCTTGCCAGACATCAACCAAGTCTTTGGTCTCGCCTTTGGCATTGAGGAACTGATACTGATGGAAAAGCCAGGTTTGCAGCCTTTCCGACATCATTTTGCGCTGTAGGGAGAGAGGGTTTGATGCTTGGTCCTCTTCTGTTTCCGTCTGACGCTCGGCCATTTGGTGGTTCAGAGCGGAAATCTTGCGTTCCGTCTGTTTGAAATAACCATCAGGTTGTTGTGCATCAAATACAGGGGGCACGAAATAAGGCCAGTCGTTGCGACCTTCAAGCAAGCCAGAATAGGCTGCGAGAAACCCGATTTCCTCTGCAGATGCCACCACTAATACACCAAACATCTTCCCCTCTGTGAGTTGCATCCCCTCCAGTTCACGTTTCACCTCCTCTGCTGCCAATTGACATAGCGGATGAGGCTCGTAGCAGAAAGGGTTGGTAAACCGTTCTGGTGCTGCGATGTTGGTATATAGTCGGTGAACTATTGTCATGATATCGCAAAAGTACGAATTTTTTCACGAACCAGCAAAAGAATCGCTTTTTTTCTTCTAAAAATACTTTGTTGTATCAGGATATTTATGTACCTTTGCCGAAAACATATCAAAAGAGACGATAATGAAACAGGATGAGAAGTTTGTGATAACCATCAACCGCGAACTTGGTTCTGGCGGCAGAAGTATCGGTGAGAAACTGGCTAAAAGGCTATGTGTGCCATTCTATGACAAGGCGCTTATTCAACAGCTTAAGGAGAAATATGGTTTATCGGCAGAGGAGATAGAGCGCCTGAAAGGTCAGCAGCACAACTGGTGGGCTGACTTCAAGCGTAGTCTGAAGTTGATGCCCAGCTATGCTGCTCCTCAGTATATCTCGGGAAAGACGGCCATGCCTGATTTCCTTATAACGGATGATATCTTCCAGGCAGAGACAGAGATTCTGAAGGGTATCGCTGATGATGGCTCCTGCGTAATTGCTGGGCGTAGTGGTTTCCACATCTTCCGTGACCATCCTAACCATCTCAGCATTCTGATTCAGGCATCGATGGACTATCGTGTCAGTCGTCTGATGAAAAAGCAAAGTATTAGTGCTGAAGAGGCGCGGAAGATAATTGATGAAGTGGATGAGGGGCGTGAGAATTATGTGAAGAAATATACGGGATCCTCGCGTTATGATACACGCAACTACCAACTTGTGATCAATGTTGATGGTCATACTGAAGATGAGATTGTGGAGATGATACTGATGTATATCGGAACATCAGGCAACAAAATCTTATTCTGACTATAGCAGATCGAGGCATTTCTCCACAGGAATGCCTCTGTTTTTGTCGTCTGTGTCGCGGTAGCGGTCAATCATGCGGAACACGGTGTCCATAGCCGTGCGTGTGCTGGTACGTAATGATTCCCCATTCAACAGATGGCCGATGAGCACAGCTGAGAAGATATCGCCAGTACCATGAAAAAGACCGGGAATCTCGTGATACTCCAAATGGAAGTACTGGCTGTCCATGTGGTTGTAGCCCGCAACAGCGTTCTGTCCGTCAATCTTACAGCTGGTGATGAGCACAGATTTGCAGCCGATGCCGCGCAGTTTGTCCAGGAGTTCGCGTGTCTCATCCCAGGTGATACCCTCCATCTTGATGGGTGTGCCTGTCAGATAACAGGCTTCGGTATAGTTAGGGAAGGTCAGATCGGCGACTCTTACCATGTCGCGCATCAGTTCTACCTGCCGTTCTGTCATACCGTTATAGAGCCGTCCACCATCGCCGAGGATGGGATCCACAAATATCGTTGTTCCCTGAGCGCCTTGTTCCTCGCAGTAGCCTGCTACCAGCTTTGCCTGCTCGTCGCTGAACATCAGTCCAGTGCAGATAGCGTCGAACGAGAAGCCAAGCTCCTTCCATACTGGCAGCGTGCCGCGGATATAGTCCGTCGTGTCCTGGATGTTGAATTTCCCATAGTCGAGCGTGTTCGACACGAGTGCTGTCGGCAAGCTATAGGTGGGAATACCAAGGTAAGACAGGATGGGCAGCATCGCTACCATACCTACCTTACTGTAGCCCACGACATCGTTTACCAGTAGTATCTGTTTCATTTTCTTATTTACGCAACCTCATAGAACACCTGGCCCACCCGGTCGATATGGTCGCCAATGGGGGTGCCTTTTTTCTTTGAATAATCCAGAAGGTCAACAGAATAGAGCAGTCCCAAGTCGTCTATTTCGCAGAGGATGCTAAGCAACTGGTTGTAGTCTATGTTGTTGCCGACAACAGCCAAATCTATATCAGATCCTTCACGATAATTGCCCTTTGACCTGGAGCCAAAGATCAGAACCTTCTTAATGTTTGCGTGTCGGCGAAACACGTCTTGCAGTTCCTTGATAACCGTATCGCTTAGTCCAAACCTCATGGTTGTTGATAGTCTTGATTCTGAGATAGTAGCCCTAACGATTCATCCAGTTGTTTGAGTAGTGGAGCATAGTCGCTATATATGAGCCGAACGATGGGAAGCACTTCGTCCTCATCATAGACGTGACTTAGCGTATTGCGTGATTTCGCCATCTTCCGCCAGTTGTCATGATCGGAAATGAGTCCGTCTTCAAAGGCCATCTTCATCGTACCGTTGGGTCCCTGCATAAACTCGTAGCCTTTATATATTAATAGGTCTTGCAATACCTTCCAGGCCAACTCAAATGTGTATTCGAAACGCTGCACAAGTCCTTCCACTTCAAGTTCTGAGAGGTCATCCAAGAATCTGTCTGCCTCTGTAACCTCAAGTAATCTGCTACATGCTTTATGGAAGTTTGCATAGCGCTGAATCCATCTGATATCTGTCTGCTGTTCCATATATAAATTATTATTGTGTGGGCAAAGGTAAGCATTATTTCGGAAAGATACCACATTTTCTGCAAGTTTTTTGCAGAAATCAATTCTTTTCACTGTTCTCATCGCTATCCTCCAGTATCTCTGGGAACAGCATCATGTGTTCCAGTGGGGCAGAGTTGCCAAACATAAATTCACTATAGCGGGTTATGTTGTTGTATGTTGCCAAGAAACAGAAATCATTGATAGCATAAATATCCTTGGAGTTCTTGGCGATTTGTTTTAGGATGGTGTTCAAGCAACGGTAGCGCATCTGATTGTATTCCAGATTCAGTATCCTTCCATCACGAGAAGGGCTCTCTGCTACTTGTTTTAAGACGCGCCATGTGCGCCAAACCTCATGCAGATAGCGTGAAAACTTGCCTTTCATCATCAGATGTTCCAACAGTGGGATAGCGGGATGTGGCTCTTCGTGCCGATTCTGGTGTGCAATCTCAATGGTAAAAAGACATTCCTTGTCAAAACTACTGGTCTCATACAACATCCTTTTTAGATAGCTGTTACTCTCTTCTGATTGAACTTTACGCAGGTTATAGACAGAATCATAGTTAGGGATGAACTGCTCTATATCCATATACTTCTGAACGTCCTTCTCCGTAATCTGCCCATAGTGGCTCAACGAGAATCGGCTCGACAGTTTGTCAGCAAAAGATTTATAGGCATCCCACACCTGATTCCAAAGCAGAGAGTCCGTTTCATTCCTTTTGGCAGTATCAACAGGCATAATCAATACAAGTTTTCTCACGTATTGTTCTGCTGCTAAACGTATGTCAGCATCTTTAATCATGCCCGTCTTCAAATGCCCAATCTCATTATTTACAACCATGCCAAACCTAAACCACAACTCTGCATCACAATATGCAGCCCTCAAAATGGCATAGCCGTTTGCCAAGTCCATCAAGTCGTTGATAACAGGATTATTAGGTAATCCCGTGTCAGCCTTGAAATAGATGTCCTTATCTGACATAGGTTCAATGTAAAAACCATCGTCGCCTTCAATGGTTTCCTCAACTACATCTTTAGTGGCATCCGTCACTTGTTTATCTTCCTCTTTTCCTTGCTTGGGTAGAGATACAACAACAATTCCCACCACAAGAATAGCAACAATGCCAAATATAAACTTTTTCATCTTTTCTGCCAAACGTTAAACAAATGATACAACAATATGACAACAATTGATATCACACCACCAATCCATGCAACAGCACTAACATAAGTACCAAACCAGTATAACCTCCAATTGCTTCCCCATTGTGATGGCGTGTCAATAGGACGATCCGTTATGTGGAACTCCATTGGACCAGCAATATCATTGTTAAACAAATAATAGACAGCACTCGCTAAGAAAATGAGTAGCACCACTAGCCACATCTTTATTGGTTTGCCTTTCAGCATGGCGAGTACAGCCATAATAGGTACTAATCCGAATAATGTAACATATGCAGGCTGATAAAATATGGAGAGTATCAGCATATAGAAGTATAGACATCCCACAATGATGCATACTGATAATGGTAAAACTCCCCACGTTTTAGGAATCAGACAATAAATAGTTGTTGCAAGCAGTCCTATTATTGATATGTATGTTATTGACATACTTAACAATGCAATCAACAGAACTCCCAAACACAAAACACATGCTAGGAATGGTAATATTGTTTTAAATAGATTTATTATAACTTCTTTTAATGTGTTCATTAACTGCAATAATACAAAAATTTCAAATTCTCATTCTCGTGCTCATAAGCCCTCTAGCATTAGAATGTTAGCTTTCAATAGAATCTTTGCAATCTCTTACTTAATCCAAATAGGACATGAATCAGAAACCATGAATAGCCCAATCATCAGTAATGTCTATACTTAGTCGATTAAAAATAGTTCTGTAAAAATCGTATGTTCTTTCCGAATCCTTTTCTTTACATACAGAAATGACGTATGGGTCGTTCATGTCAACATTTGATATAGCTCTTATATATGACCTAAACAAATCATAATCATATTTCAATTCGTATATTTCGTATGCGTCATCTTTATTCTTATATACAACATACTGTTTTGCTATTTCCCTATCAGATAATTTCTTCCTAAACTTGCATGCATAATAATATCGGAAACCATTGAATATTCGAGACTCCATGTTTTTAATAGTCTCTAACTGGTCAGGAATTGATAGATAATAAGCTTTATTAGCATAATCTATTTCTGCTTTGGATAGATATAAATCCGCATTTTCAGAATTAGGACAAACTTCCAAGTCCTTTCCGTCTATCTCCAATATATTCTTGTTATTGCCATCGTTGTTCCCCACTTTATTAAGAAAATAAGTATGGGAAACAAGAGCTAACCTTATGTTAATTGAGTTCTTAATATTCATATTATCTTGTAGAATATAGACATCTGTATCACGAGATAGATGAGCGCACTTTTGAGCTACTCGAGTTATTTCTTCAAAACCATAGACATCATCTTCTCTACTGTAGACATGAGATTTCACGGCATCGTATAAATCATCATGAGCAGTTTCATTATTACTGCATGATGTCAAAGAAAGAGTTACACAAACTATTACATATAATATCCTTTTCATAATGTCTTTGCCTCCTCTAATAGTTTTTCAAGAACATCAATGTTATCTTTATTATTAAGAGCATTAGAATAAATTCTATTAGCTTTTTCCAACTTATCTGGCTGATATGGTTTAATAAATCTTACCGGATTTGAAAGATTTACAACTTTCTCATATATTGGTGATACGGTATCCGATGATTTTTCTAAATGTTTCTCTTTAACGTTCGTTTTTTTGTTTCTTGTGTGGATTATTGCCAACGATATTACTGATATTATAATGAATATTAGGAAAACTATATTGCAAATACTCCTTTTGTCAGAAATAAACGAATTCAGTTCCTGATTATATCTGGTGTCATTAAATGATAAATACATGGTTCCACTTCTTTGAGTCAAATAATACACTTTATAGAAACCATTGTAAATCCAACTTAAAGTACCAGTAGGAAAATTATACTTATCGTGGTTATGAAAATTGAATGTAGCGAAATTGAATTCATTAATATAGCTATCGGGAGTGCTCGTTTCCAAAGAACTTCGAAACTGGAAATAATAATAATCATTACGCAAATTGAAAATCTTATTAACCTTTTCCTCATTTTGTGGTTTATAATACATTCGATTGTCTTTGTCCTCCTCCTGTATGTATTTTTTTGCATCTATACAACATTCATCGAGTGATGGTCGATAATTGCGCAAAGATATGTTCCCCGTTTTATAGCCAATGAACAAAGGGTAATAATTAAAGACTTTTATGCTGTAAAGATCTTGGTCAGGTGCTATGTAAGTTCCTATCCATGGTTTACTTTGTATATAATACAATTCGTATAAATCACTAAAGGCTCCCGGTTGCAATGACTCAAAGGCCATCCTCACAGAATTACCATAACGACCATTGGGGAACAAATTCCAAGCTAGCCCATAAGGTGGCCTTTTAGCATCTTCTCTCTTATCAATATAGCGTACAACATCCATATCCATACGAAGGTATTTTGCCCCGCCATAGTCATTAAAAAATAAAAATGCATTGTCATTCTCCCATGCTTCTTTAATTTGTTTTTTTATATCCATTTCTAGAGATTCCTGCTTTTGCTCAAAGGTCGCCTCTGCAAGACTTGGGATATAGTAAAAGTAGACCGCTATGTATACTCCTATACATATAACTAAAACAATTAGGTATAATATCTTTTTCATTCAATTCTTAGTTGTTTATAAACTATGTGTTACATTATTTACAAGTTTGCAATAACCACTTCCTTTGCGCTAGTACTTTTTTGTAAACATGAAAGTTTTTATGATATTATCATGAATGCTCTTCCACATTTCACGTTCTGCCTCACGGTATGAAAATGTCAATGTAACGCTTTCGTATCGATTGAAGATGCGAAACACGTTTACGATGACAGGTGGTTGTTTTCCTTCCCATCCCTTGCGCTTAAATGAATAGTATAGCACAGGAAAACCGTTTATAGTGAGTGGCTGAACGGAGATTAGTTTGATGAATGGAGTACCAGACCGTGCACATGATTCTTTTGAGGCTTCTGTGACAGCATATAGGATATCTCTATCCACAAAAATCTGATCTCCTCGTCCAAACGTAGGATCGTTTCTGTCTTCTTTGAAGTATTCCACAATGATACGGCAGTATTTATTATAAGCCTCCTTTACATCGTCATTAAGTCCTTTCTGCTGGAATGTAATGTGGCCAGATTGTGTAGCAATATTTACTTGTGGTTTCTTTCCTTGCCCGCTAATCCTCTTTGTGTTATTCAATTCAGAGAACTGCAGTTCCAATTTATCTGGTAGTTCTATTCTGTACGTTCCATTACATGAATAGGTTGTAGATTGAGCTTCATTGACCAAACAAATAAAGCCCAAAATAAACGTGATCAAATATCTTGGATTATCCATAATTAAGCATTAAAAATTAGTACCTCTCTTAGACGAAACTTTTGATATTTTCTTGTATTTTGTCTCGTCATCTCCATATTCAACAAACTGATAGTTACCGCCAAAAACCACTCTGCTTGTGAACGCATAATGTTCTTTGTAAACTGGTTGCCATGTGTAGCAAGAAAAAGAGTTGGCATTATAATCGCCTCCCTCTCTCTTTGGCCTAATGTTCTTTGCAAGCACCATCCTAAAGTTGTCTTTACTATATTCCCTAAATTCCGCAGCACTTTAGTTTAACTTTCTTTATAAGTACCTGAGCAACAAAAAGTTGCTCAGGATTTTGCCATGTCAGATTTTTCACTTACCTTAGTGCTGCAAATCAAGACAAGCAAAATCA